>Ga0222712_10000155_pt1 | contig 96336 bp, 66 predicted proteins | sample C33_657DmetaG_FD_165043 | JGI IMG/M metagenome (GOLD analysis project Ga0222712, IMG submission 165043) | Estuarine water microbial communities from San Francisco Bay, California, United States - C33_657D | ecosystem: Environmental > Aquatic > Marine > Unclassified | place: USA: California... | reverse complement strand
TCACCTGACCGACCGACCGACCGCATCACCTGACTGACCGACCGACCGCATCTCTGACCGACTGACGCGCGCGCGAGGCGATCGATGACGACGACGACGACGACAATCGTCGCGTGTGGTCGTCGTCGTCGTCGTCGTCGTCGTCGTCATCGTCATCGATCGCCTCGCGCGTTCGATCGATCGCTTCACCGTCGTCGTCGCGATCGTCAGCACGCTGAACATTCATCATCAGCATCAGCATTCATCATCATCATGGCGAACGAACGCGCGATCGTGCGATTGTTAAACGACCCAAACGAAGCGGTGGAAATAGCACTCGATCGCGAAAGCTTACCAAGGGATTATAACGACGTCGCCGCGGCATTACAAGCGGAACTTGCGACACTCGCGACGTGGGTGGACGTCGCGGAGGCGTACGCGCGCCGAGGCGACGAACGCGCGTTCGAAGGGTTGATGGAGATGGTGTGCGCGCCAGGTACGATGACGACGACGAGAACGAGGTTGGGAAAGACGGGATGTGATTACAAAGAATGCGAGGAGATGATGACGTGGAATCGCTCGAGAGCAAAGTCGATGATGGCGACGGAGGCTGAATGAAAGGGGCGATCATTCGCGCCGTGGTGATTGAGGGAGTCGCGAACGAAAGATCGAACGCGACGGCGAGAACACGAAGGGAGGAATGCCGTGGTGCGATAGATGGCAAAGCGCGCGCGAGTAGGAGAGAGATCGCGATGACGAAAGACTGACGGAGGCGACGACGACCGGCGAACAGAAATTGAGGAGGTGTATAGAGACGACCCGTACGGTCGAGTGGCGGTGCTGTGCCTTTACGCGTCGTATTGGGCGAATAAGGGCGCGGTGGAGAGAGACGTAGTGACTAAGGAGGAATATTTCATCAAGGCGCAGACGCACTTGAGGATGGCGGAGGGGATTCGAGGGACGCAAGAGCAAGCGGTGGCGATCGGCAAGGCGCACTTGGAGTTTTTGAGGGGCGACGCGGCAAAGGGCGAGAAGCTCGTAGACCAAGCGCTCGGGTTGAAGGATAACGGGAGGGATAACATCACGCCTATGCTTTGGAAAGCGTTATTGCTGTACAAGAAGGGACGGTACTCTGATGCGTTGACGTGGTACAAACGCGCGCTGCGCGCATTTCCCGACGCGCCGGCGCCAGTTCGACTCGGCATCGGTGCGTGCCAGTACAAACTGGGAGACTTCAAGACCGCTAAACTTGCGTTTCAAAGAGTGTTAAAATTGGATGAAATGAACGTTGAAGCAATGCTCGGCTTGGCCTTGTGTGACTTGTCGTTGCATGACATTCGCACGAGCCAACACTTGGACTCAGTGGAAGCCGCCTTACGGTTGCTTGAACGCGCATTTTCGCTCGACCCTCACAACCAAGCGGTTAATAATGTGTTGGCTGAGAACTTGCTCATAGCGGAAGATTATGAAAAGGTGGAGAAGCTCACTGCGAGCGCTGTTCGGAACAATGAAGAAACGCCTCGTAACCGCGCGAAAGCGGCGTTCAACCAAGGTCGCGCTTTCCACGCTCGAGGCCAAACGGCTCAAGCCAGATCGATGTATGCAACGAGTGCGACAATCGATGAGCGCTATGTGCCCCCGCAATTCGGCCTTGGTCAAATCGCCCTCGAAAACGGTGACGTGAACACAGCGTACAAGTGCATGGAAAAGGCACACGCAGAGTTTGGTGAATCCATCAGCGTGACAAGAATGTTTGCGCACTTGTGCGCATCAGTTGGTAAGAGCGAACAAGCAGCAGATATGTATCGCGAGGTCATCAAGCAGGGTGGCAACGATCTCGAGGCAATGTTAGAGCTGGGCGAACTTCTAGAAACGCAAGACCCAAAGGCGGCCTTGAAGGCTTATAATGCAGCGATGAAGATTCTGTCCGCCAAAGGAATCGAAGGACCTGTAATCGCGATTCAAAATAACTGCGGAGTCCTCAGCGCGCAAGTGGGTAAGTATGACGAGGCGCGCGAATTTTTCAACAAGGCGTTAGAAGCGCTTGGTGGTGACTCTGATCAATTGCTTGGTACGCTCAAGGGAGCGAAGGCGAAGAAGGGTTTGGCACCTGGCGTGGCACCGGTCGCATTCAATCTCGCCTTATTAGAGGAGAAAATTGGAAATGAGCAACAAGCCGAAGCACGACATGCGGCGCTTCTCGCGGCACAGCCCGACTATGTGGATTCCATTTTGCGTCAGGCTAAAATTCGCGCCAAACATGGAGAATTTGATGTGGCGCTTGAGCGCACGAAAGAAGCCCTGGCGATTAAAAGTACTAGTGCAGACGCGATGGCTCTCGCTGGTTGGGTTTTGCTCAAGGCCCGGCGCTGGAATGAAGCAGAGGAGCAGTTTGCTCATCTTCGCGCGCTCGAAAAAGAGGATGCTGCTGCGTCGACAAAAGAAACGACCTTGACGCACGATGAGTACGCCATGGTGAGCGCTGGCAATGCGGCTTACTACAGTGCTATCAAGGGAGGTATTGTTAAGCGTAATGATCCGGGTGTGATCAAACGCGAAGAAGAGCACTACAAGAGAGCGCTATCGTTGTACCAAAAGACCCTGCAAAAGAACAAATCAAACATTTACGCCGCGAACGGTTTGGGTATCATACTCGCAGAGCGTGGACGCATCGACGAAGCCAAGGCAGTATTCCAGCTTGTACAAGAAGGCATGATCGCGAGTGGCACGTTGAACGCGGACATCTTGATCAATCAAGGCCACGTTTACTTGGCCAAGGCGCAATATGTTCAGGCTGCCAAACTTTACGAGCGTGCACAAACTCAAGGCGGCTCAAATAAGATTGAGAATGTCATGCTCTACCAAGCTCGAGCGCATTATGAAAGTGGTAATCTTGAAGAAGCACGATCGGTACTTCAAAAAGCCTTGGAAGTTGCACCAGACAACCATAGAATTCGATTCAACTTGGCGTATGTCATTCAAGAAATGGCGCAGCGCACGTTGAATAGAACTATGAAAAGCACAACGTCGGATGGCAGACTGGCGCAAGTCCAAAGCGCCATCGAAGATCTGAAAAACGCGCTCGCGCTATTCGAGGAACTTCTCGGACTGGGCAGCCAGCCAGATTTTGGTTTTGACGCCAAGCGCACTAGCGTGCACGTGTCTTTCTGTAAGCAAGCGCTCACAAAGTCTGCACCGCACCTAGAGGCAGCAATGAAGGAAGAGCAATCCATCACTGCAGCGAAAACTGCGCAGCTCACGGCGCGCCGCGCGGCCGAGGAAGGTCGTGCTGCTCAAAAAGCAGCGGCGGACCTCGCCAAGGAGACGCAAGCCAAGGAGCTTGAAGCCATCCAAGCCGAATCTGAGCGTCGATTCAAGGCCAGCCAAGCGCGCTGGATCGCTGAGCAAGTCCCGGAGAAATTAACGAAGAGAGGTGCGAAGGGTCTGGACGCCAACGCCCCGCCTGTGGACGAAGCAGATTCCGATTTCTCTGAAGACGACGACGAGGCCGCGCCAGCGCAGCGCGCGCCGCCCACCGCCGAGGAACTAAAACGTCAAAAGGCCGCACTTGCCGCCGCTGGTTTAGCGGACAGCGACGAAGAAGACGACGATGCAATAGCGGAAGACGAAGACGAAGGTGCGGATGAGCCGGTCGAGCGCAAGAAGCGTGTCGCCGATGACGACGTTGACGAAGACGACGACAAACAAACCGCACCCGCGCCCAGCGAGCGTAAAAAGCGTCGCGTTGCCGTCCACGAAGACGACGACGAATAATGCAATTAAATTTAGTCTTGTCTACGCAACATCATTCGATCGGTGCGAGCTGTTGAGCCTCTCGCCTTTGTTTCGCCTCGACGCGCCCGCCCTCGGTGTCCCAACCCCGCAAGATTTGAAATTCAACCAAAACCGTCTGTCACCGAGCCGATCCCTTACAAAGCGCCCAAAGACGGCTCGGACGACATCACCGGCGAAGAAGACGGGAGGACGCGCAGACGCGAATCGAACGAACGACATCGATGTCCATCGCGATCGAACGGGCGACGACGACGACGACGACGACGACGACGCAAAGGGATGCGCTGGCCCCTTCACCGTCCGCGAGCGATGGAGTCGAGGGACGAACGAGCGACGACGGCGCGCGATCGAATGAGGAAGAGGAAGAGGAAGATTTAGGGCGAATTAAACGCCGAGCTCGTGTGATGCTCGACCTCGAAGACGACGACGAGGAGCCGGAGGAAGAGGCCGACAAACAAGGGAAGAACCGAAGACGACGTTTGAAACGTGCCAACGGAGAACGCGTCGAACACGAAGAGAACGGAGAAGATTTTGACGACGAATCGGAAGAGGAAGAAGACGAAGACGAAGAGTTGATGTTGGAACGTCGATATGCGGATACTGGAAGATTGACGGATGATGAGGTGGATGAAGATGTTGAGGTTTCGGAGGAGCTCGGCGGCGCAGACGAGGCGTTTGAAGGATACTCGTCAGACTCTTCGGAAGGATTGCCGACGGCTGATGAAGAGCCGGCGGCGGCGATCGGCCGTAAGAAGACGAAAAAGCAAATCAAAAAAGAACGCGACGCGCTGTTGAAAGAACAAGAAAGTATCATGGCTAAGGCAGCGAAGCGAGCGCACTTCCCTGGTTGGAATGCTGTGCCGGAACGCGTGCCTTACACAGACTTGATTGCCAAGCTTCGCCAGGCCGTGGCGGATCGGATCAAAGCTCCGGAGCCAGCGCCAAAAGTTGTGGAGCCAGCAGAAGTATTCACCGGCGCCGCGGCAGACCTCCAAGATTCAAAAGACGAAGAAGTGGGCCTGGATGATGAAGGTGTTGGACAGGCACAAGCGCTTGAGCTTGACCTTGACGATGAGGTCGAAGATGACGCGGCTTTGAAACTCATTTTGGCTCGAAGAGCGGTTGTTGTGCCAGCGACCGTTTCCGATCCGGTGGCGCCAACAGAGGACGACACCGAGGAGGAGGAAGAAGAAGAGGAAGAAGAAGAGGAAGACAGCGAGTCTGATTTATCTGAGGAGGAAGAAATGACTGAGCAAGAGCGCAGAATTCAACGAAAATTGGCCAAGAATTTTATGAAATCTCAAAAGAAGAGTCATGCCGTCGGAGCCTTCCTTGAAGATGAAGCCGAAATGTCCGAGGATGGTGGACACACAGACGACGATGAAGGCGACGACGATGATGATTTGGATGATTTGGTCGATGGAATTGATTTCGTGCACAAAGAGGAGGATGAACGCCGTGCGGCGCGTCGCATCGCTGCTCACATGAAGCATGAACAAGAGAAAGATGAACGCGAACTAGAAAAGCTCAAGGAACAGGTCGTAAATGGGTTCAAGAGAAAAGGAGACGACGCTGACAAGTGGCAACGGAGAAAACGCGCTGCTGACGGAGACGAATCTGAATCCGAAGATGGGGACTACGGTCCTGTCATCGAGCATCCCGAAGAACTTGTCGAAATGTCAGACGATGACGACGATGCTTTAGCCTGGAAAGAGCAAGCGGCGCGCCGCCGTCGCCTACAAGGTACACAAGAGGCGCTCACACAACTACCGAGCGCATTTGAAGGAGTTAGCCAAGACATATCTGCCGCCGTGCTTGGTCGAAAGAATTCAAATTCAATTTCTATGTTCGACTCTCAAAATACAAAAGATGGCGTTGACGATGATTACGAATGTGGTCGACCAACGTTGCAACGCGCATCCAGCCAGCTTGGCTCCGGAAGTTCCGTACTCGAACGACAGAGCTCTATGACTTTCATCGGACGTCAGCGTCAATTGACAAAGTCCAATAGTGGGCCTATTCTTGGAAGCAGTGGTGCCAGTCGTTCTTATGTATTCGCTAGAACCGATAGCCAAAGCCAGCATGGTGGGGATCACGATGCGGCGCCGACCAAGTTCAACGAGATTCTTGGTCGCGACGACAACGCGCGCTCCAACTTTGGCGTGAGTAATTCAGCGAAATCAGCCACCATCGATGCGCCCAAGAAGAAGCAATCCTTGTTCAGCATGATTCAAACCCCGGGTGCTGAAGTAGCGGCGAACGCGAAAAAAGAAGTTCAAAAGGCGATGAAGGCAGCGCTTGCGCCAAAAAACTAAACGTTTAGAGAATTTGAATGTATGGATGTTTCTTTACTGCAAACAAAACACCTAAGTACCTCACCAACTATGCTGACCGCCCTTGCGATCCTTCCTCTATCGCCACGAGTATAAACGACACGCTATTCAGACCACGTAAACAACAAATTTGTTTACATTTCCTGCTCCTTGCCGACGAACGGCTTGGACAACTCGTCTTCATCCTTGGGGTTGTGGATGACGACGACATCCGGAATCGGAGTCGACGGACCGTTGCGACCCTTGGGGTCGTGGTCAAGCATGATCTTAACCTTCATACCGATGGTACCTTGGCGAAGCAAGGCGTGACGAGTGCAGCTGACGATGTAATCGTTTACCGGATTACCAGACGAGACCATGTAGCCATCCTTGAACTTCATCCCCTTCGCACGTTGGCCGCGTAGTTTACCAGAAACTTGAACTTCCGCACCCTTAGCGCCGGCTTCCATGATGTAACGAAGGACGCCATAGCACGCACTGTAGGAGGACAAAAGTAGTACGAGACATTCTAGTCAGTCATAGTTCAGACAAAACCCTAAACCTCACGCGAGCAACGTGCTCAGCTCGCCTCGACGTCGTTGTAAAGTGTCTTCCGAGGTATTTCGAGCAAGCGAAACGCGCAACGTAATTTTCTACATTTAAATGTGTCACCGCGCATCGTACGTACCGTCTGACGGCGAGACCACCCAAAAGCTTGTATCGGAGGGATTCGCACTGAGCGATCGCGCACAACCCGCGGTTGTTCACCTTCTCGGCGTACAGCTCGACTGTGCCTTCGGCAAAGTTGAAACGGCGTTGCACCAACGTCGTGAGCTCACGAATTCTTCGGCCTTTCTCGCCGAGCACGCTCGCCGTGCGCGTGGCACGGATGATAATTTCCGTGCGCATCGGGGTCACGCGCACTTCCACGCCAGAGTACCCATCTTCGGCGAGTTCGCGGACGAGCATTTCGTTGAGCTCGGCGAAGAAAACACCATCGGCAACGAACTGTATGTTTTAAACCGATGTTCAGGTCAGTAAATCGTTAGAACCCGAGGACGAGAGCGTCCGAACGCGATGGGACGTCACGCGTTTGACCCTAATGCACTGGGTGTCGCCGCACACGATCGCGCGCTTGCAACCACGAAAACGCGCATCAGCGCGGGTTCAGCGCGCACGCGCGCGCGATGATATTACTCGCGTACCTTTCGCTTCTTGCTGATTGCGGTAGCCATTGTTGCGGCGACTTGAGAGGTCGGTGTGATCGCGCTGTGCGCGAGTTATTCGTTCGCAAGGCATGAGCGAGGTTCGACGCTCGCGAGACGTCGCCAAGCCCTAGCGTATTGAAGCCGTAATGACGCCATGAAGTACATTTCAGGTCGATTGCAACTTTACCTGTTTCGAATCGAAATAAGGCCAACATACGAATTTTTATATTTTGCACTTTGTCGACGTCTATTTTTGGATGATCGCTGCGCTCGAGCTGCGTTTGCTATGTTTTTACAAGAGCAGTGCTAGTTCGTCCGCAACGCCTCAATGGTTTTCGTCTGGTCGTGAATCTGTGTCGCCTGCGTGTCAAGCATCGAGCGCATCGCTTGGATACGGTCAAGCATTTCTTCGCATTCTTCGTCGCGCTCGCCGATGACTTCAAGAGCGGCGTCGTAACGTCGCTCGAGCACTTGCAGACGTGCACGCAAAGCGCTGACCGCCGCAGCATCGCCGACGCCGCTATCCGTAAGCTTTTCAGAATTTAATAGCTCGTTCGCCAGCGACTCGCGCGTTTGCTCGAGCTTCTTTATCTGGTCTTGAGCTATTTCTAGCTCTGTTGTGCGTGCGGCGAGTTGGCTCTTGAACTGCGCTAATGTGTCCCGCACTGCAAGGCTCAATCCAGCTTCGCCACCGGTGAGCAACGCCGGCGCTTGGGCAAACTTTGAGGAAGAATACCCGTCAGCGTCGATTCTTTCAAACTTGAGCGCCGCTAACCCATCTTGGGCTGTCTTGACGCTATTCTCAAGTTGCGCCACACTAGCTAATAATTCTGCTCGCTCCCGATCCCACGCCTCTCCGAGTTGCTTGTGCTTCCCACGCTCTTGCGCCAACATCTGTTTCACCTTGCTCTCGCGCTCCTGCGATTCAGTTTCTATGGCAGCCATGCGACCTTCTTGTTCGGCAAATGATTCCGCGTATTTTGTCAGCTTTTCTGACTCAGACGCCATCCTCTCACGCTGCGTCTCGAGCTCGCGTTTGAGCATTTCTATTTCACCCTTCAACCTATCAGACTGATCCTTGATCGATTGCCTCTCCCTGAGCGCAACCTCCTTTTCGTCTAACGCCGCTGCTTCGCGCGCAAGCGCACTTTCTGCACGCTCTTGCACTTCAGCGAAGCGTGCGTTTGCCACTTTCTCTGCCGCCGCCCAGGCATCCAAATTTTCTGTCGCTTGCAACTGTAAAGATTCAATTTGGCGCAACAAAGGACGAGTGCTTTCAGGCATGCGACGTAGGAGCTCATCGTGGCTACTTTCCGCTGTTTGAGCGCGCTCCTCGATGGCTTTCAAATCATTTTTGAATCGCTCCTCCTGACGCTCCAACGCAGCACTCGATCGCTGCAAAGAGTGCTGCAGCTCAGCCAATTGATCCTTCAGCCCTCGCTCACGCTCTCTCAATATTTTCACCTCGCTCGTGAGCTCCTCATTTCTTGTCACGTTTGCTTTGACCTCTGCTTCCGTCAACTCCTCCTTGGCTAGGGCTAATTTTGATAAATAATACTCTTTTTGCTCTTCCAACTGCGCGTTTAGTTGAGCCTTAGTGTTCGCGAAATCTTCGCGCACCAATCGAAGCTCCGCGCTGAGTTTCTCAATCAACGCCCCTTTATTTCGTACCTCGCCGTCTACGGCACTCTTTTCCTCATCGCGCTCCCTTAATTCTTTTCTGAGCTTCTTAATTGTGCCTTCCATCTCTGCTTGCTTTTTACTCAAAGCTTCGCCTTCAGCCATGACTTCTTTGATGATTTCATCCTTCTCTTTGACAAGAATATCCGCACTAAAGTGCGAATCAGTTACTTTTTTCAGCTCTCTACACTCCTTTGTCAGCGCGCTCACGCGCGCCTGGGCTTCAGCGAGCTGTTGTTCCGCCAGAGCTGCGCGTTCCAATTCAGCATCTTGCTCGGCGTCAAGTGAAGCCCGTTGCGCCGCCCGTCTCGCGATCTCATCCTCTCTTGCGGCGAGCTGCTTCTTCACCATCTTAAGCTCTTTTAGAGCTGCTTTTAATCGCGTGCCGTCGACGTCTGGTCCCACGTCCTCATCGTTTTCGTCTTCCTCCGCCTCCAGCGACGCGATTTCCCGATTCTCGGGCGACGCCGGAATCTCGTTTGCGCGTTCCACCATCGTCCCTACTACCACCACCTTTCCACGCGACGCGCGTGCTTGCCCGATCGATCGTTCGCCTCCATCGTCACCCTCGTCGGTCTCGCGCTTATCTATTCCCTTTGTCCTCTCCATTGTCATCGTCCCGCCCGCCCCGAACGCTTCATCAGCTCTCGCCTCCAACTCTTTCGCCGCCTCGTTCGCTCGTTCGGCGATCGTGTCCGCGATCGCTCGCACATCTATGGAATTTAATTCGTTATACGCCTCCGTCGCCTTCGCGCTGATCGTCTCTCGCAAAGCGTTGACATCGAACGTTGGTAGCGACGCGAACGTCGACGACCAATCGCCCCAGCCTTGTTCGCCATCGACCTCGGCAAAGTCGGGGTGCTCTTCATCGTGCGACATCACGTACGTCATCGCGCTCGACGTCGTCGCGCTCGCGTTCGACGTCGTCGATCGCGCGTCGTCCATCGCGAATGACGACCGAACGCGATTCAGCCGGCGAACGACGAGCGCGAACCGCACTGTGACGCACGCTCGCGCGGCGCCATGACGGACGACGGCGAACGAGAACGAGCGGGGAATTCGACGACGCCTCGAAGCGCGCGCGAAGGCGACGAGGAGAGGCACGCGACGACGCCGCGAGCGGTGCGTCGCTCGCGAAAACACTGCGAAGAGACGTACGGGCTCGAGCAAGCGTTTTGGTGCTACACCAAGAGCTTCATCGCCGATGTCGCTCGGGCGAGGGAGGTTGTGATCGTCGACGACGAAGTGGATGACGAAACGAGAGAGCATGATGACGATGTACTTGATGACGACGACGACGACGACGACGACGACGACGACGACGACGAACGCTTGGGAAAGTCGACCGAAGTGTACGAAGTGGCACCGCGAGCGACGAGCGGGACGCGGACACCACGAATCTTACGCAAGGTGGATGTGTGCGGTTACGTCGTGGAAAGACGAATGAGGAAGGATTCAAAGATGTATTTTACCTTAGATGACGGCTCGGGATGCATCGAATGTGTGATTTGGACGCAGGAAAAGGATGATGTCGCGGATGGGCGCGGGGAGGTGTTTGGAATTGCGAGCGCTGGGGACGGTGCGGCAGCGGTGGCTGACGAGATCTGCGTTGGAACGTTAGCGCGCGTGCAAGGACGCATCAAAGACTGGAAAGGACATCGACAAATCAACGCGAGCGCGGTTCAAGTGGATCTGGATCCAAATAGTGAGCTTTTGTTCTGGCTCGATGCTTCGGCGGCTCGCTCAAACGTACAAGACGCCCAACGTGTGAGTTGAGGATTTACCATTTGCACCAAACTCCTAGGTAACGTGCTACTGTAGATGACTAAGACTATGCTAAATGTGTACAAGATGCACTGTACTTCAATCGCCTGTAATATACTCATGAATTTAAGTATCGCGTATGAGCTAGTTTCTGCTTGCACTGAAATGCACGAACTCAATCATTCCGAATCGAGTCCAAGCGATTCACCATCTGAAAAATCACTTTCGCTCAACACCAGCGGTTGCGAATTCGCTAGCTGCGAGAAAGATGCCTGCTGCGAGGCCTTTTCTTTTGCTAACCGCAGCCAGTCGCGTATCATGTTTGACGACACCAGACTCAGCGTGCTGTTTTTGGCGCGCTTTGTATCAAATGGCAAATCACGATCGCTCGATGACGACTCCAAATCAGAGCTTTCTGAAGAGCTCATCTCGCGCTTCGGTCGAAGCGCTGTACTTTTCGAGCGAGCCGGGATTAATGACGCTTGACTACGCGCAGTGCGTAGCCATTCGTTCATAATCGAGCTTGCAAGGCCGGACATTCCACCTTCCTCATAATTTTGAGCGTCGCTTCTCGGGAGAGAACCACTACTCGACAAATCCGAGGAGTCGTCATCAGAGATTATATTCGTGCGCTCAAAGGGCGGCATGCTCCCGCGCATCGCACGAACATGAGCCAGCCAGTCAAGCATCACTCCTCGGGACATGGCGCTTACGTCCATCGGACCAGAAGAAAATTTGGAGTCGCTGTCAATGTCGCTCCCTGAAGAGAAATCGGTTGACGAGAATACAGCGTCTGTCGCTAGCGACGCTTTTCTATTCATACGTAACTGTCTAACCGCAGATAGCCAGCCTGTCATTGCTGCACTCGAGCCTTCTGAGAGTTTAATTGGCTGGAATCGTTGGATGCCAGCTTCAGTTTCGCTCTCCGAGGTATCAGAAAGCATGAGCAGATTGGAGCCGCGACCCCTCGCGCGTGCGAGAGCATGCGCTATCCACGTGCGCATCAAATTTTGTGCGTCATCGCTAAGCTTGACGTCGCCAAAGTCAGCCTCTTCGTCGCTGTCAGATTCAGATGCAGAACCAAATCCAGACCTCCTTCTTCGTCGAACTGCTTTCCCATACTTGAGTCTCTTGGCCGTACGAGGAGTAAGAATTTCTCGCAACTGATCGAGGACCCAGTCTCTATTTTCCGACATGAACAGATGCCGAACCGAATCGCTCGTCAGATCTGCCGTCAATAGTTCTTTTGTGGTAGTGCGCCCGCCGGTGACGTTCGTGTTTATATTTATATTCTTGACTGGTACAAACACAGCCACGAAATCGTCCTCGAGTTCGTCTTCACCTTGAATCATGTCACCCGCAGTAACCGAAGAAGTGATTTTCCAAAGACCTGCCAAGTTGCACAGAAAGAGCATAACTTTTTTGATGATGAACGAGACCCCAAGAATCATAACAATGCAAGCAACGAACAGAATGTCCTCAAACATGTTATAGTTGGCTCGAAGCATCATAGAGAGAGATAAAACAAATAAGAACGATCCCGAACCACCGAGTGTGATTACGAAATAGTATTGGCTGGAGAAGCACATGTGATCAATTGCTCGCAAACCGGGATCAATCGATTCGTCGTAAACTCTCTCTAATCCTTTCCACCTCGTCGTGCGGTTGAGGAAGCGGTAACGAGCATACTTGAGGTACTCGTACACCTTCCAACCGTGAAACAGCTCTTGAATGTTGAACATCAAAATATCCATGACAATTTGGAAAGGTATGATTACCACGGCGAAAAGAAGATAAATAAGAAGATCCTTCTTTCTGAACCCGTAAAGGTACGAAAGACGTAACTGATCGTTGAAATCCCAAAAGAAGTAAATGAAGGCTGGCGTCATGTACAGATTTGCTGTGTTGACGCCATACGCGGCCAAGAAGCCCATCAAATCTTCAACAAGAGTATCTTCGGTTTCAATTGCATCCTTTGGTTCGTCGTCTTCGTCGTTTTCGTTTGAATCTTGCTTTTTTTTCTTGAATGGCCACGCTTTTTTAATAAACGTTATTGCATGGCCAATTGCATTTGGGAATGCCACGGAGGCGTACGCGATGAATGCGTCCAAGTAGACATATTCAATCATAGCTAAAATAGTTTCGAAGAAGAAACCCAAAGTAAAGTCCGTGAAGTCATTTGCTCCAATAGTCGCAGTACCTACAGATGCAGCCAAGACAAGAGAAACGGGCGACAGCAAATACGCTTCGCCTAAAGCCGTTTCAATTTGCATTTCAAGTAAAATGTGCACAACCTTTAAGAGGAAAAAGACCGTGAAGAACTGAACACCAAAAGTATTTGTGAAGGAAAATTCGATCAAGAAGACGTTTGTGGCGTTAACCAATAGATTTAGTAAAACGAAATGACTCCGTTTCCAAACTTCGGGTCTAAACATCACTTCATTTGCGTACTCATCAGGGACTTCCTCGTTGTGGATCTCGTCATCCTCTCCTTTCGGAGCAGAGGGAATCATAATTTCAGCACAACAACCCATCATGTACATGGAAACAGTCATGAAACACACCGCAAATCTACCGCTCGTAGCTTTTTCAACCACCGCTGGGTCTAGTTCACGCCCAACGTTATCGATACTGATTGGAAATTCCGTGATGATTTTTACGTAGCCAAAAAGCACACGCAAACCTAACTGAGCGGCGACAAAAGGTGCTAGACCAAGAGCGACACCGACTATAGGAGGACCGATCATGAGTTTCAAATACGGAAGAAATCGGAAACGCGGAGGGTCTTTCACGAGTGTGAACAAACGAACGACGATCCAGAATGTCAGGTTGAGCAGCACCGCCAAGGAACCAATCGCGATGAACAGTATGAGGTAGAACATTAAATCAAATGCAAAAAAATTCAACAAATCAAACCAGCCAAGAGCTCCAGTCGTGATGGTAAGCGAATACGTACCATCGTGGCTGTTGGCACTTACGTACGCATCCATGGTGACAGAAGCCGACACAAGTCGCTTGTCAGTAGGCGACAACTGATAGTAGAGGATGTCAAAACTCATAGTTGTTGGAATCATCCCTGACCCGACTACGATACCATCTGCGGGAGCAAAAACAACAGGTATGGACTCTTGCGCAACGATTAAGGTAACATACTTTGCTCGATTTATTGGAGGTTCCGTCTGCTCATTTGCTAAAATGCTCGCCTCAAAGAGCGCACTCTGACTTTCAGCTTCCGCGGTCAAGTGAAAAAGCGTGTCTCCCTCAGATTCATACCATCGCTTCTTCGCTGAAGCCTGCGTGAAATCCTCTTCGTAGAAGCAATCCAAAGTAATTGATACAGCATCTGCGACTGGCTTTTGTACCTGGGGATTAAACTGATTGATGAAAACTACATCCTCTGTCGCAACGAGCTCTGATTCGCCATAACTCACAAATGTTAGCGGCGCTTCCTGAGGACCAAAACTCACTGGTACGAAGTCATTTTCAGTAAAATGCTGGAAGTATATGTGGCTGTCATAACCGCGGCATGCCGAAAAGAACGGCATGTAATCCATCGCGAATAAATTTTGTTCCGACTGCCAAAGAGCTGCATCCGTGAGAAAAGTTTGCCGCTCAGTGACATCTGGAATACTCAAAAGAACGGTCTCGTCTTGGCGATTATCTGGATCTACTATCACCCAGTCTTCGATGTGAGAAGAGGCAGATACATTAATGCTGCTTTGACTCGGAGCGTCGTCATCGGTGATAATTTCTTTTTGTTTGAGATATTTGAACTTTTTCCATTCTGCGCCAACCGTTGAATTGTAATCAATCGTGACACGCGCATCGTACAGGCGGCAACCACTGTCCTGCTGAGGAGTACTGCATGCAAAGTAATCGTTCGGCACAGATCGATAGAAACTCGAACCTACGGGCGCGTTCAAAGGCGCTTCATAATCTGCGTCGACAGTAAACGGTAGAATGGCATGAATTGAATACTCCTTTTTGAGAATGGGATCTGCGGCCCGCGAAGGATACGAAACATCGATGCACACGGTGTTCAAAAACGACGCTATGTTATCTTTCTGATATCGTCCGTGAAGCATTCTGACTTCGATTCTGAAAGGCATATCATCCAAGGCATGCAAATTTAGCTCATGTAAACCACGTTTCCACACGTACGATCCCCAAGCTGGATTCGGGACATTGAATCCGGTCGATGTTTGATCGTTATTTCTGTTGAACCAAAAAGGCAATTCAAGAGATTCTTGCGAGGCTGGACATTTCTTCTCTGTTTGTAGCCCAGGGATTTCTTTCATGTCGAGCCAAGTTATTCCATCAGCAGTGTCCCATGGTGGGCAAGGGACCGTTTTGTAATCATTCTCAGCGCACAACGTGTCATCGATGACGGGATTTGTAAAGATGAGGAACTCAAAGTGCTCGCCATATATCAGTTCGTCCGAAGTTTCGCGCCAATCCATAGTAATTCGAGCAGTGTGTCCCCGTTTGAGCGTGAATTTCATCAGTGGAATGTTGTTCTCATCCACCCCGACCGTGATACCATCAGATGAAAGAATGAACGTTGGGTTCAAGAGGTCCCAATTTGTGTTCGAGCAGGCACCGATGCCGATGTAGCTGAAAGGATCAGTAGGAGTTGTGTTATTTCCGTCACTGGATACAGCCGGTGGGGGAGGCGGAGGCGCTGGCGCGTCAAGTTGAAGGAGTCGCCGTCCAGCGTCAATACTTAGTTTGACCTGTTCCTTCGCTGCGGTTGAAAGTGACGTGCCGTTTAACAATTTCCAGTACACTGACTCAATCAAGTTAAAGTTGATCGGCATGACTCTCCAGAAAGTGATCTGATCGGCCAAACAAGCATCGATCGATGTCGCAAGCGGAACTGACTCTGTTCCAGTTGGACAGCGTTGAAGCACTTGACCTGTACCCTCAGGGCAATAGAAACACGGTTGACAAGGAAATTGTTTACGCGTCGAGTATGCAGAACCTGGAGGACAGTAGTACCCAGCCGGGCAAGGATTCGCAAATTGAGTGGCTGGTGTCGTTCCGAAACCGCAGTAGTAGCCGTTTGGACACTTCTCCTCTGCGGCCGACGTGCGCGCATCGCAAACTAGACCCTCCGGGCAAAGCTCAGCTTGCCCATCTTCCTGAAGCTGAACTCGCACACATTTCGATTCATCGTAATAATCCGAATTATCCTCATCGCAATACTTTGCGTACTCATTCGTGACGGCTGTGCCGATTCCAATCGGCTTGTTGTTGGACGTCCCATCGATAGCACATACGAGACCGGCATTACAGGGAAGACAGAGAGATTCTTCCGTGAGACCAACGACACCAGACCAAGTTCCTTTTGGGCATAATCGGCACGAAATGGAATCACGAGCCGAACGGAAATAACCAGGTTGACACGCCAAAGGCTTCGATGTGCCTTCATCCACGCATTCATAACCAGATGAGCAGGCTAAGCACGACTTGAAACCTTCGTAAGGGGTGTAGAGGCCTGGTAAACATTTTGTCGCCGCCGCGTTACCTGTACCAGACGTGTACGACCCACGAGGTGCTGGAATAGGAATGTATGTTCCTTTCGGGCAATAGTAACCTGCAGGACAAGGTCTCATTGGATTATAAATATCTGCAGCTGAGTCGGAGGTGACTGTAGAGTCCCCAGTAGCCCACTCGCAGTAACTTCCTTCTTTACATGGCTGCGGCTGTTTGAATGAACCCTCCAAAATCACATCTGTCGATACACCTTGTGTGCAGAAAGTCGTCGGAGGACAAGGCTTTGGGCGAAAATTGTCCGGATCGAGAGAGATTGGGGACGCAGCTAAGATGCTCACGGCATCGATAATAGCAAGTGGATCAACAGAAACCGTATTCTCCAAACAATAGTGACCAGCAGGACAACGCGTGCCGGCAACAGCCAAACCTTCGGTGTCACAAACGAACCCAGGGGTGCAAACTTCTGGTAACTCACGAGCAAATCCAGGACAAACTGTTCCCTTTGGACACTTCCGACATGAGCTCCTACCGAATTCAAAGTTATACTCACCAGGAAGGCAAGGTTTGGGCTCGGAGTTTGCCACTCCTGGGCAATACATACGTTTCGGACAGATCAACTGTTCGCCGACCGGACAGTAATGACCAGGAGGACATGGACCAGTTCCCTGAGGCGTGATGGAACCAGCCTCACATACGTAACCCGAGTAGCACTGCTGAGGCGTCGAAAAATTGTAAGCGATACTTGCCTCAGAAACAACACCCGCCATGCAATACATCCCGAATGGACAGGGTAAAGGTCGCTCCGCAATTGAAAAGTCTGTGAAATTGCTTGTTCGAGTACCCTCAAGACAATAGTGACCAGGTGGACACAATTTTGATGGAACAGACAGTCCAGTTGAGTCACAAACTGCACCACGAGGACAAGGTAGAGGCATCATCGCACCTGCATCCGGTGATATGAAACCAACTGGAGTCGGCAAGCAATCTGCCTGTCCAATTCTGGGCTGAAACGTTCCCGCTGGACATAAGGTGAAACTCTTGCCCCCACCGCAGAAAGCACCTCGAGGGCAAGGAATAGGCTCACTATCTGGACAGTAAGACCCCGATGGACATTGCGCAAAGTGGAACAAAAGACGCTGATCAGAGAAATCTTTTCCGTTGTTGGACACATCTACATACACCGTGCGTGTACCCGTTTGCTGAAGACCAGCGATGCAAAGCATAGACCTCTGAGACAGAAATGTAGCTCGCGAAATTTCTTTACCAAATCGGCAAGTTAAAGTCGTGGAATTGACGAAGTTTGTTCCAGTGATGAATATTGGACTGCGACCACCGCTCAAACCGACGCGAGGAACGATACCTGAAATTCTTGGCGGAACTTGATATGCAAACACCACAGCGCTGAGAGTAGACGTATCTCTTCCATTTCCAGACACGTCCACATCAACATCTCCCAACTCATGCGCCGGTGTCACGCAAGTCAGAACCGCGTCTTGGGTTCGAAACCCTTTAATAGGGAAAATCGTTCCGACTCTGCAACTGTAGTCAACGTTGTCTTCCATACCAGTCATGGATAGCTCGATTCCACTGCCACCGGCTTTTGATCCAGTTGCAGGAATCATCCCGGTAACTTTCAAGTCGTTTATGTATCTGAAAGGCACTGTGGTGTTGAACATCGTCATATGCGTGACGTCATCGCGTGAACTGATTCCCAAGGGCACCGTGTATACATTCGCTGCAGGAGAATATCTAACTAGTTTACCTCGTCGTGGTGGATAAACAGAGAACGCGTTTGCCGGGAGAGTTAAGCACATGCTGATGGCAGATGAGACAAAGTGAACAACTGATGACTCAGTATCATCAAAAAGGCAGGCTCCAGCTTCGTGAAGATTTATACCCTGGATGTGCAGGACAGTAGCTCCGTTCGCAGTTCCTACCATCGGCTGCACGTCCAACACGACTGGTGCAACAAAAATTTCAAACATAAACTCGTCGTACACACCATCGTTTTCAACGACAATTTCAAGAGCCGTGAAGCCCGCGAAACCTGCAGGACTGAAGCAGCGCCCAACGTATGTATCGAAATAAGTTGCTGGCACTACCAACCCTCCGAACTTGCAAAAAAGTGAATAGCTGTTGTCTAAAGTGGTACCGACAGTGCCGGTGAACATCACTTCCGTACCACCGGCTTGAACACCGCGAGTCGGAACAACTGAGGCGATATGCGGCGGGGAGAAATACGTAAACTGTGCTATTTCTCGCTGATAAGCATAGAAGCCTTGGAGTCCATACGTTAGGCCGGCGATAAATTGTCCTGCAATACTTGCAGGAGATACGCACAGAACTGTTGTTTCTGATTGGACTTCGCCAACGATCGGACCTATTGAACCAAAACGACAGCTCACATCCTTCACAGCCTCGAGTTCGATAGCATAAGAGATTTCGAACTTCACATACGTACCACCGTTCTCATTACCTGATGAAGGACTCAGATTACTCAGCACCATGTCATCGATGTATCGGAACTTTCTGACATCGGAGACTTGGAGTGCGTCTTCGAGCGGGCTAATACTGAGTGAAACACTACTGAATGAACCAGTTCGACCTTTCAAAGGAACCGGCGAGACACAAACGCTTAGCGCGGATGAGATGAAGCGTGAATCGACCACATCGCTTCCGAAATGGCAACTGCCTCCTTCGTGAAGATTTTGCCCCATAACATAAATAAAAGAAGTGCCACTCGCGCTAGCGTACTGAGGATGTACCCAAACAGAGTGGGGAGGAACAAAAATTTCAAAGTCAATGTCAGCGCCTTCAAATCTTGGAACAGATAAACCCACAAACCCGGATCGCTGTGCCGGCGTAATACACGTAACATCATAACTAACGCAGTCGCGCTGATTACTCCCTTGACAAAATACATTTTTACTGACTTGAGTCGACTCAACGGTGAGCAAACCAAAACTGCAGCCGAGCGGCGCCGAGCTGATATTGTGCCCAAACACTCGGTAATAAATGACTGATCCGCCATCGATTGCTGATCTGCTCGGAATTGCGAGCACGGGGCTCGAAATTTCTGAAATCATCACAATGAAACTTAACGTATGAGGCGTAGATGAACGTGCGGAGAGCCACACGTCGACGACTGCAGCAGGCTTCTTAGCGGGCATAATTAGCTCCATGATACTTCCAGTAGGTCGGACATATATGGGACCAGTCGTACCAACTCGAGCAATTGGCGAATCAGCGAATTCTGCGAGCGCCGTTGCGGAAGCCATGGCAGCAATCTTTAAGACGTCGCCACCAGCTGAAGATACCACATCATCCAACATGTCAAGGATGGTTGGAACCGCCAAGTAAGTAATCGACAGCAGTGTCGAATCATCGAGATGCGAGTCACCAGAGTGTACAACGTAAAGAACAACTGTGCCTTGTGTATCGGCGAAGAAAGGCGTTTCGCAAGAAATCAAAGCGGACGAGTGAACGTGCGCTGGTACACTCGAATGGCCAAAGATGCAAACTATGGTCGCCAACATCTTGTGCATTTCAATGAATCCTGTACCTGTGATTGAAACCAACTCTCCTCCAACATTCGTAACCTGCGTTGGGAACGAGGAAAACCACAAAGGATTCGATTGAAACATATACATCGATTCCATTTCATGCACACCGGGAACGCCACCGAGATTGATTTGTACAAACCCGGCGACGTATGATGGCAGTAAGCATTCAGACTGTACAGGAAACACCGGTAATACAGCTGATGCTAGAACGACTTTACCGCCGATATGGCAATAAATCTGATTTTCTAAAGGATCGTCGTGAAGTATTCGAACGTAGCTACCTCCATCGATCGAACCATACAAAGGATAAATTGCTGAAGACAATATGTGGACGTCACTTTCGTATCGGAAAGCTCCATATTTGACGAGCTGCAAAGTAGTGAACATCTCACCCATCAATCGAGCATAAACAGAAACAGTACCGGTGTTATGAGCAGGTACTCCGCACTCCAATCCGGTCGCCGTCATGCGACCAAATATTGGTCCAATGGTACCGAACCTGCATGCAGCGTTGTCGGAAGGTTGCAGATCGCTGCCGAAATACACAGTGGCAAGCACACCGCCCGCTTCAGAACTTCGCTCCGGGGAAACATGCACAGGGGCGTCCTGTTCTTCTGAGAACAGAAATATCACTCCAGTAGAAGAAAATTCGTCCGCGGCGACGCTCACAGACTGGCTTTCTAGCACTGCGAGAAGGGCAGAACCAGACTCGCTCGCTGGCTGCTCGACAATCATCAACGTGCTAGACACAAACTGCACTGCTGACGATATGCTATGTCTGCCAAATAGAAAAGCGCTGTGGAATACTGCATCGAAGTGATTTCCGGTTAGTTTTATAATTTCACCACCTGCAACCGACCCTTCCCTCGGTTGTAAACCGAAGATCTGTGCCTGCGTTTGGTAATGAAGTTGCGTGGAAAACGAACTCAACACGGTTGTTTCTTGTATATGTAATCTTACGGAGACAAAACCGGAGCTATGCGGCGGAACAATACAAGACACGAGCCCATTACTAGTTATGCTACCCATGATCGGTTTGAGGTCGACAACGCAGGCAGTCTTTAAATTCAAAAGCTGAGCTGGCCAGTTATTTTGCAACACCGGCAACTCAATTAGTGTCGCACCATCCATTGAAATGGATGATCGACAGGGCTCAGCCACATCCATAGTAACCATATAATCGTACAAAAGCGACATGGGCACAACATCTGCATCATTCATAACCACGGCCACGCCAATCAAACCTGGAGCATGGGCGGGCATGATGCACGAGACTTGCTCAGATGACATCTCTATAAGCGGCACACCAATTATCGTGCCAACTTTACAACCTAGCGTAGTTGAAACTGTAGAAAAGTCACCGAAGATGTCCAACACAGCTCCGCCCTGTTCGAACCCTCGTGCAGCGGGATGATCAGCGTCAACGACGGGTAAAGTATCAAAACGGAACGTCAATCCAGGCAGTGGCTCGAAATCGCGGTATGATAGTTTGAGAGTCGAGTCACCCTCTTTTGCAGGGGTCACACAAACAATCAAAGCCGAAGAAACCGCGATAGCTACCGTTCTTGATGAGCCTGTAGCCGTTGCAAACTCACAAAAGGGTGAAAACTCATCAGCTTCGAACATGAGACTTTTCCCTGTGAGGAAAACTAGACTTCCTCCAATCGATGGCACCGCAAATGGGTTCGCCACGTCAACTTTCGGAATTGTTACGTATTGAAATTCACCCTCTGAAGACACGAAATCGCGCATGTTCATCGAAATTTCAACCACTGTAAATCCAGATCTAGATACTGGAGCAGAGCAAATCGATTGACCGCTGGATGCGAATGCTGCTACGGGAACGGATCCAAAGGTGCACGTAATGTCATTTCCATAAAAATTATCACCGAAAAAAGATACCTTAGCACCACCACTGACAAACGCGAAAGATGGCACGACTGAAGTGAGAACTATTTCACTTTTGTAGCTATAGTTGAGGCTTGCGTCATTCACCTTGATTTCAGAACCCGAGTTGTGATGAAAGACGTTAACAGGCACGTCATCTACAGCATGCGAAGGTGAAACACACGATGCCTCTGTCGCTGAGAACCATCTCCCTGCAATTCCAGAAATAGTACCAAATCTAAATGCGAGCGACACGTCGTTTCTAAATGCCAACCCATTCATCGTGAGTACCGAACCTCCCTGTTCAGACCCACTTGAAGGCGTCACACCATTGACGGTAGATGAAGAAGTATTCATAAACTCGAATGGTAAACCTGGGATTGACCAGTCAAACGCATTGTTGGACACCGCCAACTGATGGTGGCCAACTTGCATGTCTGGTGTTTCGCATACAACTTCTGCGGATGATATAAAAACTGATGGAAAAGGAGTGAGTGATCCGAACCGGCATAATGCTGATGGCGAGAAATGTTCTCCACGAACAGTCACTGTCATGCCACCGATCGATGGTCCTGACCAAGGCAACATCTGATCAAGAACAGTTAACATAGTCTCTATATCGTTCGCATCCGTTGGTGCCACGACGTTGTTTCCAGAGCTATCCACGATTCGAATGTTGTACTCGTTCACACCGCTATTATCCTCCGGTAAACCACACAAGACAGAGCCGTCACTTTGGACGACGCCCGGTACCAGTGCGTCGCCGTTTCCGAGATTACAGTACACGTCTTGCCCAGGTAAAAAGCCAGAGCCCGTGACGGTTGCAGTATTGTCGTTGTTGTTAATGACTGTTGTAACTGATGCTTCCTCAACGAACATAAACCTTACATCAGCGTCACCCACCACCCCACTGTACTCACTAAACATTCCTATGTTGAAAACCACGGTGGCATGCACGTGCGCGGGAGTTAAACACCTATACTCGTCCTCGGATATGAACTCACCCACAACGGGCCCTATCGTACCAAATTTACACGAAAGCTCGTGTGTGTCACTGAACGAATGTCCAGCTGCCGTGACCGTCGTTCCTCCCTCAACAAGTCCCATTGACGGTGAAATTGCCGTCACCACTGGAGATGAGTCCGATAAAAATTGAGGCCTCATCGCGAGTTCTACTGATGTTGCTACTACTGATACATCTAAGGCATACATGCCTTCAAGCATAGATGGTGTTTCGCACACCCATAACGCTGAAGATACGCGTCTGGCCCATACGGTTAAAGAACCAAATCTACAGACTGGATTGTCGTTGAGTAAATGTTGTCCTTCGACGTATACTAATGTTCCCCCGCCAGTTGCGCCAACTCTAGGTGTGATTCGGTGTATTTCCGCAACTGCTTTTGAATCGAGCTGCACTCCTTCTCGACCTTCAAATGAGAAATCAAAGTCCTGACCATTGGACGCGATCGAGATCGCTTGAAAACCCACACCAGCTGGGGCCAAACACTTAACAGCGGCTCCATCTACAGAACCCGCAACAGCGTGTGCGCCAAATTTACACATTAGGCCTAACGTCTGCGCGATGCCCGGCACCTGGATCGCGACTAACGTAGAACTACTGCCGGAGATTTGAGATGGAAGCACGGCGTCGATGGCTAGTCTTGAGTAATACTTGAATGACCCTGCAACGCTTGAGTAGTCCCTCTGATTCATGGAAACTCGCAATTCCACCGTCAAAGGCTTTGATGCTGGTGCGACGCATTCCAATGTGTTCGCAGTTTTCCAAAGTGCGTCTACATCGACCGTACCAAGACGACATCGAAGCAGACTTGTTGAAGCAAAACTTGTTCCAGTGACTGTGAGTACAGTGCCACCTTCATCGACACCAGAACTCGGCAACAAACGCGTTATCGAGGGCAAAGGAGTATATACATGCTGCACACTACTGAAACCTTCGAAGAAACTCGAGGAAGACAGCGAAACATCGACATCGACTATGCCGTCGTTGATGGTCGGCGATTCGCATCTCATCAAACTGGAGGAAACAACGTGTCCAATTGTCGTGCGGTCCCCGAAACGGCAAAACTGCGACACGTGCATGTCGATTCCCACGACATCTACAATACCCCCAGCGACGCCATAAATTGAAAACACTGTGTCGACCTTGGCCCCACTGACGAATTGATACCCTTTAGTTTGGTAAAAATCTCCTGTTTCATTGTTGAGCGCGAATTCAACATTCACAAAGCCTTCGCTGTGTGCTGGTGCGGTACAACGCACGGTATCAGATGAAACATAAAACGCTGGAACAAAATCGTTATCGAATTTGCACGTGAGCTCCACTCCATTCAAACCCTGAATGCCCGTCAGAGCTTGTCCCGAGAGTGTGACGACTTCGCCGCCGCCGACGTGGCCTTCAATCGGATAAATCCACTCCACCTCTGGCACCTCAAACCCATGAACGATCCCCAGAAGCGACAACAATACAATAAGTGCGCGTTTTCGAGTATGCCGAGTCGGTGCCGCGCGAGACGGCGTGCGCTGTGCGCCATCTCTGCCGCGCCGACGTCTGCGCGCAACCGACGCCTCCGCGTCTTCGCGTTCCATCCTTTGCGACTCCATTTCTCTCGCGTTATCGCGCCACCTCCAACGTCTACGTTCGCGCATATATTCTATCCCGCGTCTTCGCTCGCGCGCTCATCGCGCGTCGTTCCCGTCGCCTCGACGTTCCCCGTTTTTGCACGTTTTTGAGCTGGTGTTTAAATCCAAATCAATCACTCCCCGGTTTCCCTCGGTCGTCGGCCCGTCGTCGCACCGTCCTCTCGATGCGTATCGCGATAGACCGTGGCGAACGCGTCGCGCGATGAATGCGCGCGCGCGATCGAGCGCGCGAAGTGTCGCGAGCGCTTTTCGACGCTTTTCGACGCCTCTCGACGCCTGTCGACGAACGACCCCGCGGGACGCGTCGCGCGCGCGCGCGCGGCCGCGGCCGCGTGGCGGTGGACGACGATGACGAGTGAAGACTCAAGACCATGGATACCCGGACCCGAGGACGAGTCCGCACTCGAGTTCGACGCGCGTCGACGACACCACCCACCACCCACCACGCGACGGACGCGACGCGAGGACCTGAGGACGATCGGACGAGGAAGGACCCTAGGCGTGATGACCCTCGTCGGCGACGTCGTCGTCGATCGCGCGACGACAACGAACGCCTTTCACAAGCGCGTCGAGCGAAGGTACGAATGCGATGGGAGCGAGGAATGCGATGAAACATGCGCTCGACCGTGGATGAAGGACGCACGAGAGCGAGAACGAGCGTCGGCAACGGCACACGACCGCGAGAATCGGCGATCGAGGGCGGGATTAGGGCTAAACCGCGCGGGCGCGCGAGGACGGCGACGCGCAGCGCACGTCGACGAACGAGAGGACGCGTCGTCGAGAAAGTCGATTGTCAAAATTAATGACAGACACTGACGAACGTTTCCGACGTCTCGACGAATTGTTCGTCCGCACAGGGCACTCGCAAAGCAAAATGGTTCAACCTTTGCTCAAAGGCGCGGACAAGGTTCAAAAGCGAACGAAGAAGATCAAGAAGTTCCAATCCGACCGCTTCAAGCGTTTGCAAACCGTACGTGTAATTTGTTCGATGATTTCCCTGACTCGGAGGACGACGCGCGAGGTCAAAGGCAGTTCCTGGGACGACGACGCGTCGACGGTGGACCCTAAGCGTTGTCGCCAACACTTGAAACGCTTGACAGCCGCTCCAACTCTCACGCTCGCGCTTGATCGTCTCTCGAAGCTCGGAATACTGTAAATCGCAAGCTACAAGTATACTGACCCAGATTGTTCACTTGAACAGGTTTCATGGAGACGCCCTAAGGGTATCGACTCTCGTGAGCGCCGCAAGTTCAAGGGCTTGCCAGTGATGCCAAACATTGGTTTTGGTACTGAGAAGAAGTACAAGCACCTTTTGCCGAGTGGCTTCCTGAAGTTTGTTGTTCACAACGTGAAGGATCTCGACATGCTCCTCATGCACAATCGCAAGTACGCTGCTGAGATTGCGCACGGCGTGTCCACGCTCAACCGCAAGGCGATCGTCGAGCGTGCTCGTCAGCTCAACGTGAAGGTTACCAACGGTGCGGCTCGTTTGAGCAGCCGAGAAGACGAATAAAGGTCGTCTTCTTAGAAGTAAACTTAGGAGCGGTGCGGTACGTGGAGGGTGTGATTTGGAAAACCAGTCTTGTCATAGGAAAGAAGACTCTATTCATAAAGTGTTCGTCAGCAAGTCCCGTCAACAACTCCCGTCATCACGAACGTCATCAAAAACACGGTCGACGGGGCTAATTAACCACAAACATCATTAAAACGCCGATCACTAGTCACTTGAACTGCGAAGACGTTGTTGCGCAAACGTGCCAAGTACACTTACGCAGTGTGACAGATAGACCATGCGCTGCGATATGTGCGCGTCAGAGCGAGTCTTGTTTGAGCGTCCGTGGCGCGCGCCACGAATGGTCGGCGACGAGAACGCTAGGGATTATCCATCGTCAACGTCGACGGCGGATTCGTCTCTCGCCCTCGACACGCTCCCTGAGCTCGAGAAGTTTGTGGACGTCGATGAGACGGTGCTGGCGGACGACTATACGGACGATGTGGCGGGATCGAGCGAGCTCGAGATCACGGCGAAGTACTGCAGAGACTGTCACGTTACAACGCAAAGATTATACCACGTCGCCGCGCTTTCTCGAGTGTGTGCGTCGCTAGAGGATGAGCACTCGTTTCCAATTGACTTAATAACTGAATTAGCGGAGGACGATGACAACGATGTTCGGAGGTCGATTGCGATGCAAATCGACGCTTTCGCGAGTTGTTTGATGCGGTTAAGTGATAAACTTGACCAATTCAATGCGATCAAACTCCTCGGGGTGATGTTCATGCTGGTCGAGGATGACTGCGATGAAGTCATACAGGCAGCTGAACACTCCTGCAGCGCGGTGGCAGTGTTGCTGTCTCGAGAAAAACAGAGGAGCCTGCTGCTGTCAACGTTGCATACTTTTGGAGAAAGTGAAGAAGAGGAAATTCGCATGAGTGCAGCAAGGATTTTCGGGAGTTTATCGCGCGTTCTTGGAGAAGAAATCACGAAGAGTGATGTGTTACCAAATTTGTTGAAATTGACAGCTGACAAAGAGTTTCAAGTTCGTCAAGCCGTCGCGTCTGCTCTATGCGAAACCATAGAGGCTTTAGACGGGAATGACGCTTTATGTCTGGTCTTGCCAGCATTCTTGCGTCTATCAAAGGACCACGTTTGGGCTGTCAGAGCAGCATGTGCAAAGCACATCGTGAAGCTCATTCGGGCTATTCCACAAGACCAAGTGCTCGCCATAGCTTCTGAGACATTCGAGCAGCTGGCAAATGATGTTAGCTTTAACGTTCGTACTGCGGCATTCGAACAGCTCGGACCGCTAATCTTCGAATTGGGCCCGCTAAATGTGCCGACAATATTTGTGGATTATTTTACAAGCATGGCTGAGAGTTTGACCAGCAATAGCGCTTTGCAGCAGAGTTGTGCGTACAATCTACCTGGGGTCGCGCTAGCGCTAACAGAACCTCGATGGAGTGAACTTTGTCCAGCATTTCGTTTGCTCGCCACGAGCTTGAACTGGCGAGTACGTCGAACATTGGGATGTTCACTGCATGAAGTGGCCAAAATCATCGGACGTGATAATACCGAGAAAGATTTATTACCAGTGCTGGAGAAATTCTTAGAAGATACCGATGAAGTTAAGATTGGCGTTGTAAATCACTTGGCGGAAACGATGTCGATCGTCGGGTCGGCGTCTCGTTTATCTTTGTGCCGGCTACTGGCAACGTTCAATTCACAGGAGACTGAAAAGATAGGAAACTGGCGAATTCGTTTTGCACTGGCCGAGCAACTTCTTCCGCTCACCAGTTTACTATCTGGAGCAGCGGCGGCGGAATTCATAGTGCCGATTCTGCTGTTATATCTTGATGACACTGCAGCTGTAGTGCGCGAGAAAGCGATCGAAGTGGTAGGTAAAGTGCTTGCGCACGCCACTCATGATCTTTCCTGGTATTCAGAACCGATTGTGAACGCGCTTGCGTCAATCAAACTCTTGGCGACGAGTCATAGGTGGTCAGACAGAAGAGCTTACGTGAATGTTTCTCTAGCTCTCGTTAAAGAAGTAGAACAGCGCTTCGTCGTTGATGAGATGATGCCACTCTTGGTCATGCTCGCAGAGGACTCTGTTATCGCTGTTAAACTGGCATTGAGCAATCTTCTGGTTGAAACATTGGCGTTCGATCCAACTTATTCGTCTCTCCCAGATTTTTGTGCAGCGTTGCACATTCTACAAGCTGACGAAGGTTTGAGAGCGGCGAAGATCGTGCACAGAGCTGCAACACAAGCGCACGATACGCGAGAGCAACTAGATGAAGGATTTACGCCCTCGCGAGATGTTATTTTCGCACCGACTGGTTTGTGATGCGCGATATTACTAGATAGAATCATTAGCTACTGTGTATTAAGTATTGTTTCTAAAGATCTAAAGATCTATCTGTAAACGCCCACTTCAGCGGCGCGAATAACTCGGTCCGCCAAAGTGTAGCCAACTTTGGTAACAGCAGCAACTTGCCCCGCCTTTGCATCAGAACCAGCGGGAATGGGGACATTGAATAAAGCCATATGAATGTTTGCATCAAATTCTTCACCCAACGGATTGAACTTTACCACGTCATTCTTTCTAAACTTTGAATCAAGAACCTTCTCTGTCAGCACCACACCTTCAGTGAAACTCTTGAGCGCGTTCTTGACCTTCTCGATATCTTTTTCCTCATCCATGTTCGCGACGGTGGCAATAGCGCGATCAAGATTATCAGCGACATCCAACAAGTCCTTGCAAAAGCCCTGGATAGCGAACTTTTTCGCATCTTCAGCTTGTCGACGCATGCGTTCGCGCAAGTTCTCCATCTCAGCCAGCGTTCGCAACAATCTATCATTGATATCTTTCACCTTCGCATCCTTCTCTTCTAATTCGGCGCGAAGCTGAGCCAATTCATCTCTGTGTTGTCCGGCCTGTCCGATTTCTTCACCTTCCTCACCGCTTTCATGTTCTCGCTCGTCTTCCTCGACTTTGCTGCCAGCCGCATATCGGCGCATCGCGTAGCCTACTCTCAACTCCTCTCCGAGCGCTTGACTTGCGAGACGATCGCGCACGCCATGCAATACGTGCTTCGATGCCGACTTCGGCATGCCACCGAAGGACCTCGTGTTCATCGGCGTCATCGCCCCCGTTGACGTCGATTTCACCATAGACCCGAATCCTTCGCTCGAAGCGGTTGTCGACTTTGCCGTCGCAGATCGACGCAATGCACCGCGTGCGAATCGAAAAGCTCGCGACATTATTTTTTAGCTTTTCCTTTTTACGACGCGCGCGCAGTTCTTATGGTGTCACTCGGATTTCTGACGCCAGGGCACCATGCGCACGCGTGCCTTGGCCCAGAAGGTCTGGGAGGCCCAACCCTAGCACAAGCATTTCGATCGTGCATTCGAGCTCCATGACCGGCACATCAACATACAGCGAAGCGTCTGCGACGACATCGTACGATAAACCAAAAGTTTGTGACTATTTTTTTATGCTCTACAACTTTCCTAACTACAATTATCGTACCAGTACTGCACAGTACAGTACAGTACTAACTATTAAAACAAATACATATTTTGCTCTTTCGCAAAACGCTCAGCGTAACGTGCGTTGTTCGTCGACGTGTGATCCACAGTGTCGTCAGCGTTTAGCGCCAATCGCGCAAGGACCAATTTGTCTCGAATCTGTTTTTCGAGTATTAATCTGTGATTCACATTTGTAAGCCTTGCCTGTTTGAACTTTTGCTCAAGCTCCTCGCGAGCGCGCTCTGAATCTTCGTCGCGCGCTTTTCGCCATTCGGCTTCTTCAGCCTCTTCAGCCGCACGCCTTTCCTCAGCTTCTTTGATTTGTCGCGCGCGCGTAACGGTACATTCCTGCATTAATTCCAACCGAGCCAATTCCGCAAGCTTACGGGTCTCCGCCTCTCGTTTTTCGTATGCCATCCGCTCGTTTTCTATTCGCTCATCCTCCATGTCGAGCGATGTTTTGCGCTCGGCTGAAAGCTGTCGCAAATATTTTGCAAAAAGAATGTCTTCCTCTCGACGGCGTTGCGCTAATTCTGCGTGTTCGGCATCTAATATGCGTTCTTGTTGCAGCGCTTCCGCGAGAAGCTTCGCATCGTTCGCCCGTTCGCGTTCTAGAGCGGCGAGTAGCTCAAGCTGTCGTTTGGCGTTTGACTCCATCAAATCCATGTGCATCGCTCGTTTGCGGATCACGACTTCTTCCAGAGCAGCATTATTCGTGGTGGCTTCGATCTCCCATTGCCGCTTAAGACGCGCACGCTCTTCTTGCTCGGCTTTCATCCGCGCGAGCCGTTCGTCCTCGCGTGCACGCAGCTGCTTTCGCAATTCCTGCGCCAATTTATTTCGTCCATCTCGAGCGGCAATGTCCAACTGTCTCGCGCTAGCGGCGTCTTTCGCCCAATTTTCGGATATGACGGCATTCGCACGATCTCGACGTGCTTGTTCTTCGCTCGCCAGCCGCTCGCGCTCTTTAACCTGGGCTTGGCGTTCAATTTCAACTTTTTGAGCGAGACTTCGCGACGCAGCTTCACGCGCCTCGATGTTTGACTCGCACCAACGCTTGTACTTCATCTCCTCCACCGCGAGCAATCGTTCCTCTTCTCTTTTCGCCAACAACGCGCGCGCGCGCGCTTCTAATTCTGCTCTTTTCGCCTCTCGACTCGTACTTTTTCCTGCGAGCTCTTGGGCGTAGGCTTCATCCTCTCGAGCTAGTTTCTCGCGCAACGCTTGGCGTCGTGCCAACAACGCCGTCTTCGCCTTGTCTTGTCTTTCCATCGCCTCTCGCGTCGCCGCGCTCTTCATCGCCGCGAGTGGGGTTTTAGAACAGAAATCTATTATTCCATCTCGCGCTTGTAATCCCTATATATGTCGTCATTCGCCGAACTCGTGGTCAATGTGTGCAACGCGCGCGCGCTAAATTTAAACTCCACCGTCGCCCATTCGTGTGCCGCGCTCGCGACTTTATCGACTTTGATGACGCACCTTGACGTATTGCATTTGACCCTCTAACGCGCGCGCATTCGCTCGCGCTCGTCGATCGACGTCGCGCATCATTTGATCGCCAATCCCCGTCGTCGTCTGCCGTCATCGCGCTCGCCATCGCACGCCCGTCGTTCGCGGTCGTCGTCGGTGATCGTCGGTCGTCGTCGACCTCGTCGAGTCGTCGACTCGTCGAGTCCCCCATCCATGGTCATCGCACGCCATGCGCCACGATGAACGAACGAACACGAACGAACGGTCGATGCACCATCGTGCGACGCGTAATAGCCGTCGATGACCACGCTCGCGGAGTCGTTTTTACGAGATTTAGACGATCTGAGCGATGACGACGATCGCGACGGCGGTGACGACGCGTTCGACGACGGGCGAACGCGACGGGCGAACGCGGGCGAACGCGCGACGAACGACGACGCCACCGAGGCGTTGCGTCCAATCGATGATGTGGACGAATTAGCCACCCTGACGCACACGGAACGATATAAACGAATCACAACGCTCGTCGATGAGGCACTTAAAGCGACAACAACGGTGCGAGATGATGGACGAATAGGAGTCGTCGATGAAAATGCGTACACCCTCGTCGTGGAATGCAACGCGCTGACGGTGGAGGTGGACAACGACATCGCCATCGCACACCAGTTTATTCGCGATAAATACCGCGCAAAATTCCCCGAACTCGAATCATTAGTGCTACACCCTATTGATTACGCTCGCGTAGTGAAAGCGATCGGGAACGAGATGGATATGACGAATGTAGAGCTCGACGGAGTGCTGCCGTCGGCGACGATTATGGTGGTGAGTGTCACGGGTTCGACGACCAACGGAGAACCTTTGAGCGAAAAGGATTTGCAAAAGACCCTCGCAGCGTGCGATCGAGCGCTTGAGTTGGATGCGGCCAAGCAAAAGATGTTTAATTACGTCGCATCTCGCATGGCGCACACCGCACCCAATCTCAGCGCGGTTTTAGGTTCGGATATTGCGGCCAAACTCATCGGAATCGCCGGCGGCTTACATGCCTTGTCCAAAATGCCCGCTTGCAACGTTCAGGTTTTGGGGTCGAAGAAGAAAAATACAGGTGGAATGTCCAGCGCATCAGCCGTCCGCTCTGGTGATTTGCACGCCGGATACATCTACGATTGCGACATTATTCAAAAGAAGACGCCACCGGCATGGCGAAGCAAGGCGGCGCGACTCATTGGTGCAAAATGCTCTCTCATGGCGCGCGTCGACGCATTTGGGGAAGCCGCAGATGGGTCTACGGGGAGAGAATTTGCGGAAGAGATCACGAAGAAGATTGAAAAATGGCAGGAACCCCCCCCAGCGCGAACGGCAAAGCCGTTACCGGCGCCAGGCGTGGAGCAAAAGAAGCGGCGCGGCGGTCGCCGAGCGCGCGCATTAAAGGAACGATACGGGATCTCAGACATGCGCAAGGCTGCGAATCGCGTCAACTTTAACGAAGCTGAAGTGGAAGTTGGATACGAAGGCGAGGGCCTGGGAACGTTGGGGACATCCGCAGGTGTCGCTGCCGTTGGCGGACGACTTCGGTTGGCGCAAAAGGCAGCCAAGCTCATCAAGACGGACTCCAAGGGCGGTAGATCCACGTACGCAGGTTCGTCTGGAACTTCCGGGATGGCATCGAGCTTGGCGTTCACCCCTATTCAAGGCATCGAGCTCGTGAACCCGAACAGAGCCAAACCTGACGCAGCTTCTGGCACGGATTCTGTCTTCAGCGAGCGCCGAGGCTTCTCCAACGTCGCTCGTCAGCTTAAGCAATGAATATGCTTTTACACGTCTTAGCTAGTCGAACTATAATGTACAGTATTTGTTCAATAATCCCTGGCGATGCGTTAAAGACTCGTCGAATCGGCGTCGTCACAGAGCGCTTACACTCTTTCGCGACAACAGCGTCACGCGACTTTGAGTCTTCGCGCCCGCTCAGCTTTGTTTGTTTCTTCCTCACGCCTCAAAGTTCTTTCGTCTCTTGCGTCTTGGCGTATAAACCGTGTGCATTTAATCTTTCCACGATTTGCTCCACGGTGAGTTCTGATAATATATACGTCGCCTCTACTCCTCCGGCGTCGTTCTTCATGTACAGCGACGGTTTGTGCCCCACCGTCCATCGCACACGCACGTTCTCGTACTCCCCTCGTTCGATGACGTCCTTTAAGAACGCCTTGATCGATGGAAGTGCATTTAATTTTCACCCTGGGCACGATTCGAACAGCGCATTCGTGATCGTCGCCCCCTTGACCGATGTCCATGCGTTCGTCAGCGCGCTCATGACGACGAGCGCGATCGTCACCTTTTTCATCGTTCGTCCGCCCTTCCCTCGTCGTTCGCGCGCGCGTCGAGGTTGGGACGGGATGTCTTTCCACGCCCTCGTCGTCGCCATGTCGCGCGTGACGTCTTCCGTCGTCTCTCGTCTCGTCGTCTCTCGTCTCTCGTCTCTCGTCTCTCGTCTCGTCGTGCGTCGTCCCTGTCGTTCGTCGTTAGGGTGTCGTTGGTGAGTTGTGAATCTTGAAATGTCGACACGTCCGCGCGACGACGCGCGCGACGTCACTCGACGTCGAGTGACGGACGTGCTTCACGCGAGGACGACGAAGATGAAAGCAAACGCGATGAACGCCAAGATGGTGAACGCCAAGGTGGTGAACGAACACAAAACAAACCCCAGGCGAACGCGAGTGACGCGACGCGCGGGAACGAACGCGAACGACCAAGCGTGCACGAAAACGTGCGACTCGTGCGGACTCGCCAAGGATAAAATGCAATGCGATGGCTCAGGGCGAATTCAAGGAGGTTTAGCCGCCATAGAGGTGTTTTCGTGGTGGCCAATTAAAGCATATAGACCGTGCCCAGGATTGATCACGAGCGGCGGGGTGTACACGCGAGCGGGACAAGATGTCAATAGCATCTTGTGGGGCGAAAACGGTGGCGACGCGCCGACGTCGCGCAAAAAGTGAGAGACAACGATGAGTTATGACGATGTTATTGATACCAAACCATACCGATAAAGAAGCAGCAATACTTACACTTTATTACAATCGTTCGCGGTCGTGAGACAACATCGGGATATCGTCGTCAATCGCATCTTCGGGGAGAGGAGCAAAACCGACGTCTCGAGGATTCGCAGCTACGCCGCGCAGCGACATGTTCTGCCTATCCGCACCCGCTAAAGACTCTTCGATTATCAAGCCCTGCGTTTCAGGGAGCGTAAACGTTACCAAGCACGCCGAAGCCGCGGCAGCACCGAGAAAAATCGGAGGTAAAGTCGGGCTAATAGCTCGCGCAAGAATAATTCCAGGCGCTATGATGCCACCAAAGCGCGCCGCTAGCGAGCATGCACCCAAGCAAGCAGACCGCACGATAGTGGGGAACAGCTCTGTGACATACAAGTAAATCATGTTGAAAGAGCCGGCGATACCAAATCGCCCTATCATGGACACCGTAATTTGTAAACTGCCCGTGAAAAACGCACTCAACGTCACGCCGAACGCTGCAGTGCCCAACAAAATCACCTGCGTCATCTTTCGCCCGATTTTATCCACAGCAATCTGCGCAAACGCGTGCGCTGGAAACTCTACTATGCCGTAAAAGAACGTATTCATGTAAATCGAACCCGTGAGCGATCCGACGTTCAAGGACAGACCATAGTAAACCAAAGACGTGATGCAAAATATGTACATCATCGCCACAAGTCGGTGTCGAAGAGCTGGGAAAGGAAACACCGCGGTGACATTCAAACCTTTCACCACGCGCTGTTGCTTGAGCGGCGGCAATTTCACGATAGTCGACGACGTGTTGCCCTTGGCAAGGTATATCATCACCTCCTGTGCCTTTTCTACTTGTCCGGTCGCGAGGTACCAGCGAGGCGATTCCAGCAGATACTTGCACGTGAGCGCGATATAAGACAATCCAAACAGCCCGGCAAAAGCGCAGAAGTGACGCCATTTCGGTAACGTGTACGCCACCCCCGCCATGAGCGATATCCCCGCTGACCAAAAGTACTGTGTTGATATTCCAAGCACGGCGCGCCATTTGGCGCCGAGAAATTCGAGGCACAAGACGTAGCTAGCCACGCCGAGCCCGCCGCATCCGAACCCTCGCAGGCACATGCAGATGAAATACATCCAGTAACCATTTGCACATGCAGCCAGAAGCGCACCAATGCTCGCGCACGCAGTGGATAGATAGAGCCCGAACACACGTCCTTTGACGTCGGCGAGTTGCCCGAGTAATCCGGCGCCAAAGAAGAATCCAACGAAAAATATCGAGTCTGCGAACTGTACTTTGTACTCGTGCTCGCAAACCAAGTCCCATTCAGACACGATCGACGCTTTGGGATCGACCCACGTCCACGATGTGCGTTCTAATTTGCAGAACTCCACGCCGTCGCAGGCGCCGTGAGTTGCACATAACCACTCCGGAACGCGAGCCGTGAACACCGATGCGAGCGTTAAGAACGCCGCTGGGAACCACGCGATGGACGCTAGAGCGAACTGCGTTAGTTGCGCTTTGTTTGCTTGTCCTATGCGTTCGTCAAATACTTCGTCGATCGTTTTTGCTCCTTCGTCGTCGTTTTCCATCTCCATCGCTCGCGGTCGCTCATCCTCGTCGGTTTTCGTCGTCGACGACGTCGTCTCTCGCGCGTGCTGTCGTTCGTTCGACTCCATGTCATACACTTCAATCGCGCGCGCGCGTGTGAAGCGTCCGTCGCTTCGACGTCCTCGTTCACGCGCGCTGTGCCGAGGTCAGACAGGGGCGTAACGACCTCGGACGGTGTGTCGTGTTCGAGATCGTCACACGCGCGCGCGCACACACGTACACGACGTATAAAATGTTTGCCTTGTCACGAATAGCGAAACGATCATCGCACGTCGTCGAACATTCTCGAACGTTCATCGCCGCAACGTTACCAGACTTACCGTACGCATTCAGCGCCCTCGAACCCGTGCTCGATGGGGCGATCATGGAGATTCACCACCAAAAACACCACAAAGCTTACGTGACGAATTTCAACGCCGCGCAAGAGAAATATGCCGAAGCCGAGAATAAAGGAGATTATCAAACCATGATCGCCATGCAACCAGCGCTGAAATTCAACGGAGGTGGACACGTGAACCACGCGATGTTCTGGAAGTGCTTGACAGCGCCGAAAGATTACGTGCTACCAGAGGGGGAACTGCTCAAAATGATCGAACGGGATTTTGGCTCGCTTTCTGCCATGCAAGACAAGTTTACCGCATCCACCGTCGCGGTTCAAGGCTCAGGATGGGGATGGTTGGGTTTCAATAAGGCCACCGGCAAGCTCGCGTTGACCACGACGGCGAACCAAGATCCATGCATCACGACAGGCCTAACGCCTTTGCTCGGGATCGACGTTTGGGAGCACGCGTATTACTTGCAGTACAAGAATCTTCGTCCGGATTACGTGAAGAACATCTGGAAGATTATCAACTGGAAGGTACGATCGATCGATGCTCGCGTTGTGCCCTGCAACGACGACAACATGCGACTCACTTTCACTCACCGGAAAACACTAACCGCTCGCATAATGATTCTCCAATCGCGCAGGAAGTCAGCAGTAATCTTAAGAACGCGATGTAAATACTATATTCTGACATTTTTGGCGAACATTCGTTAATTACTCGTCGTCATATACGCGCACGGTGTTACAATTTGTTGACTAGACGCTACAGCGCGAGACCGCGGCTTAGTGGGCTCCCTCCTCCTCTTCCTCGCTACTTACATCGTCTTCTGCGTCTTCGTCGTCGCCTTCTTCAAACTCAAAGTCCTCATCTTCTCCTCCTGCGTCTGACTCCATGATAACCTTCACGCATTCGTCTCTGTTATTGTGCATAGCTTCATCGAGCGGCGTTCTCCCAGCCTGGTTGCAGGCTGAAACGTTTCCACCCTTATCGATTAAAAGCTGTACGATGCTCGCGTGTCCGTTCAAGCACGCCCAATGTAATGCCGTGCTTCCTTGTGCGTTAGCTTTGTTCACGTCGGCGCCGTATTCAAGTAACAGGTGCACGACGTCCTCGTGTCCATTTGCGGCGGCATAAAGCAACCCATCGCCCCCGTCGGCGGGTGCGCCTCGCGTTGTCAAATACTCGCGCACGTCGTCGATTTCGCCGTATCTCGCCGCATCGGTCATATCCTGGATTAATTCATCCTCTTCATTCATCGCGCGCGAGCGCTGAGGTCGAGCGCGTGGAGTTTCGAGACGCCCCCCGTGGTCGCGTGTGGCGGCGGTCGGGCGCGTCCTCGTCCAGTCTTCGAACTCCTCACTTGGTCTGTTGGTCTGTTGGTCGCGAACCACGGGGAGCCGAACGAACGACGAGAACGAAACGGCAGTGCGCGCGATGAAACGCGCGCGACGAACGATGAAGACGACTGGAAAGAGAGATGAAATGCACAAACCAAACTTTATAGTCGGATTCGCCTACCTACTCGGTGCGTCACGCGAAGCGAACAACCGTGAAGGACGAGCGATGACGTTGCGTCGACGCAGGGAGACTGTTGAAAACGACTTTGATTAATCGCCGACCGCGGATGCTAACCAAACCGAACCGATTGTCACGAGCACAGCAACGCAGCTGACATCAAAGCTTTTGCCGTTTTTTATAAATACTTTGGTGGCGCGACGGCTCACCCCGGAAGAGTTTGGTGTTCCAACCGTTCACTTCTACTTGCTCTCAACTGTGATTCTCACCACACGCGAAGGCTTTCGACGAGCACTTATGCGAGACTCCGTCACCGATGCCTCGCTGCACTATGCATGGCTCGTTTTGCCTATCGGCGCGGTCCTATCCGTCGCCGTTCCTCTCGGCGTGCTGTGGGGACAAAACATTTCAACCTCCGAACCATATGGGAAGGCGCTCGCGTACTACGGCGTCGCCGCGTTCATCGAACTGTGTGCCGAACCACACTACATCAGAGCTATGAGATTTTCAGCGTTCAAGTTAAGATTGTTTGCAGAGTCATTGTCAACGGTTGCGCGAAGTGTTCTGACGTACGTGCTGGTTTCTAAGAATCAAATCAACGTCGTCATGGCGTTCGCATACTCACAGGTGAATTAATTATTTCATGCATTCCAGTTATTAATTGGAGGCGATCTACTCGATACTGATAATATTTTTCGCCGCGCAGTTACTGTACGCAACTTCCATGGCAGTTATTTACATAGCCTCCGCGCCAAAGCCGATCGCGATGGCGAAAACGAAAGATGACGGAACGGTTAAATTAATTGGAATATTCTCATTGCAGGTGTGAATCGTAGAACAAATAAACCACGAGTTGCTCACCTATGTCGATCCGTAGGCTGTTTGGAAGCTGATATTAGCCGAAGGCGAAAAAGCTGCACTCATCGCTGTCGCTGCGGCTGATGAAGTCGGCGTATACGGGCTCGTTGCATCGCTCGGGTGCGATCAACGACTGCAATCAGCAATTAATTATGAATTAATGTTTCAAATTTTAGGGCGGCGTTTGCGAGATTGGTTTTACAACCGTTCGAAGAAGCAGCGTTCGTTATTTTCACGCGAAGTGTCTCTTCAAAGACGAGTCCAAACAAGGAAAAGGATATTTTCGATGCATTGTTACGAGTCGCAATTATTTTCGGCAGCACTGCGGTACGTGCTACAATTAATTCGTCCAGATTCGGTCAATCTGGCATCATTTCTTCGCTGCTGATTGATTCCTCGTGTAGGCGACTATGGGGCCTCATTATTCGTGGTTAGCGCTAAGGTTGATCGATTCTTCGTTCAACCTATTTATTTATTTATTTCGCGAACTCAGGGTATTGTATGGCGATCGATGGGCGAATGCGCATTTCGCAGCTGAAACTCTTGGTTGCTACGCCGTTTTAATCCTTCCACTCGCGGTGCGTGTCATTCAGTCCATTTCTCGTCGCTGGCGCTCAGATACGAAGCGTGAAATATAATTATTTACGGCTTTGCGAGAGAATTATTAATTCATGATTGCAAACATCTCACTAAAGTGCTTCACAGGTCAATGGAATCACTGAGGCTTACGCGCATGCTGTCATGGTATGATCGCGTTGTTTATTTGACCTTTAGCATGGCGCTCAATTTCGTATCTCTAGTCATCGTCTGAACTGAGCTCATCAAACGTCTGGCTCTTGGTCTGCTCACTCGTCAATGTGGTGCGTGTTGACCAACTGCATGGATATATATGCAAGTCTTTAATCTTTTTAATCTCTCAGGGCGGCACCCTACTTCTCCAGCGTTCTTTCGGACCAGTTGCACTAGTCTTGGCGAACGCTTCGAGCATGGTAGTGCGAATCGCGTTCACGGGCAAGTACATTCGAAAACGCTTCATGAAGCTGAAGACAAACACTCGGGTAAATTTGCCCTCGAAAACATACTTGATGGTGAGCTCAAAAGGCGGATGAAGCGCTCAAAATTGAATGTTTAATCGTTTCTATTGCAGGTTTTGGCTGTTTTCTCCGTCGTCTCGCGAATGTCATCAGAGGCGTTACGTCGCAATCCGGCCACTGTGAACTTGCTAGCGCACGCCGGCTGCGGTGGTATCATCCTCTCCATCCTCCTCATCACGCTCTATATTTTCGAGCGCGATGCGATTACGGTACTAGCTAAACATGATAAATCAGACTAACGCGCGCTTGAATTGTTTTGTTGTAAAGTTACTAGTTTTTCACTTTCTGAGTGCCTCTGCAGTCCTCGCTTGCACTTCGCTTTCTTAGACTTCAAGGTCTAGCAGACCTAGATCGATTATGCCTCCTCAGACTTGCGCGCAACGTCGACGAACGAAGATCACCCAGTCGTGATCTCGATCCGTAAACGTTGAACTTACGTCTACAGTATACTTTGCACGCTCGTCGACAGCAGAGCGATCGCGCGCGCGTTATTTGAAGGATATGATGCACGTCTTTAGACGTGCTGCTTCGCTGCAGCTGCGTGGGGCGCAGAAAGCGCCGGTGAGGTCTTACGGCGCGGGTCCGCCGGGAGGATACTTCTCGGAAGGAACGCAGACCGGTAGAAACGGTTACTTGTTCGGTGAAACTCCGCCGCCGCCCGGTAAGAGAAGAATTTGGGAGGACTGGGAAGCACCATGGTACGCAACGCTGGCGATCGCCACGGGTGTTCTCTACTTCGGTCTTTCAGCCAAGCCGGAGACTCGAATGACGACCTGGGCCAAAGAAGAAGCTGCTCGTCGACTCGCAGCGGAAAAATAGCTTGCTCTCGGTGCCAAACGTCCGTCTCCCTTAGCCTCGATGAGGAGCAAACGTGTACCGTAGAGTTTTGTAATTTAGTTTCCTGTTCGTCCAGAGTGTGCTGAACGAGTTTGTTTCTATCAATTGCGATCCTAAGATTAAAAGCTACTAGCGTAATTTGTTCTAACGGCGGTATTTCGATCGCTTGAAGTTGATGTAGAGATGAAAGATGCCGCGCTCAAAAGTACTGCGGAAACCACGTTTGTGGCTATATTCCCACTCCTTGTTAACAATTTTGAACGCGATATCTTCGTACGGCGGACCCGCTGAGATCTTCAGTAGCACAGTCTCACTTTCTGGGGAACCATCGGGTTCCAAAGTGTAAGACGGCGCCTTTGCTGGGTCGATGAGGTCTGGGTAGAAAATGTTAAATTTGTACCCCTGGACAACCTTGGGCGGAGGGTTCGAAGAGTCGTAGTGCGTTTGATTGTATTTGTTCCACACATAACCGGTGTGAACACGATTGAAATACTTTGGTTTCCGCGGTCGGTACTTATCGTGCCACCAATACGCCTGTGACTCCAACGTAACTTCCGCAGAAAAATTTGCGTCACCATCTTCTGTCGCCCCCATCATGCGTTCTACCATCGCCTTGGCCCTCGCATCTTCTTGTTTTTCAATATCCTTGAAATCCATTGTTCCTACGATCAAGTTTCCAGTCACACCCAGAGAGTGATGGGCTCCTCCCGCATTTTTGAACGCGTTAAAAACGTCATCTTCAGTCTTACCTCGAATCTCGCCAGAAGAAGCAGTGATTTTTTTGAAGCGTGACAAACCTTTAATCCGTTGTAATTCGCGAAGATGAGTAATTTCGGCAAAGTCTTCTGCCTCAGTGATAACCCTAATTCCTGGTTCGAGCTCATCGATGCGAATCGATTTCGGCGATAACGTAGGATCATATGCGGCTGCCTGTGTCAATGCTTCAACTGGCCCCGGCGCATCGATGTCATCCCACTCGGATGCGTGTACATCGTCATCTGCGATGTGCTTACCGAAGTCTGCTCCAAGAAGATCTTCTTCGCCAGCGTGTTTAAGCGCCGCAGATGCGAGAGCGGTGCGCTCGCGACCTGCATCTTCAATCTCTTCTCGCTCAAACTTCACCTTGAGAGCGCTATGCATCTCCTCAACGTTTGCTCTCATCTTTGCCGAGGATATACGTTTGAGCACCTCGCTCCAATAGTCCACTTCGCTCGCATCTGGACCGTGGATTTGCGCAGTGATATCGCGTTCAAGTTCAGAGAGCTCGGTGAAAGATTTGCCAGTGACGATTCCAACAACGACGTCGTCGACGTCCGCGTGTAAACTCGTTCCCTCTTCGCGCTCTCCAGTAGCTATACCACGAACGCGCGCACGCTGCGCTTCTTCCCTCGCGCGCGACTCTTTGAGGGCATCATGTGTGATCGCGATCATCGCCGTCCAGAACTCTCTTCTTCGCGCGTGCTTTGTATCTAAATCTCTCACTTCGTCTAAATCCTTCTTCAACTCCTCCGCTTCGCCCGTCGTCAACCCTTTCACCACCGTGAGCGGGTTCAAGAACGCATCAAACTCGATGTAGGACTCAGCGAATACATTACGCGCGATTAAATCTATCGCTTTCGCTCGTCCTTCTTTGATTCGTATGTCCGCTCGCACTTTTGTTTGCTTCAAGTGAAACTCGTGTTCGCGTTGCTCCAACAGCTTGGTTTCCTTCTGCGTTTTTTCGCGTTGCGCCCGGTCGAGGGCGGCTAGGGATATCGTCCCCGATCCGAATCGCTGTGTTGTGCTCGCACTTTTATCCCTCGCTCTCCACGATTCCACGTCATCTCTCGTCGTCGCGCGCGCGCTCGCCGTCGGGGGCGGTGGTACTTCTTGTCGTCCTCCTTCGCGCGGCTGGTTCATTTCTTCCCTCGCCATCGCTCGTTCGGACTCGGTCGTCGTGCGCTCGTCGCCTCGTCGTCTCTTCCCTTCGTCGCTTTCGTGCTTTCGCGCGTTCTGCGTTCGCGCGCGTTCTCCTCGTCCTCGCCTCGACTTTTCCCGCGTCCTCGCCGTCGGTGTTCGCCCGTCGTCGATGAACGATGAACGATGAACGATGAACGATGAATGATGAACGATGACTGATGAATGATGACCTGATGACCTGATGACCTGATGACCTGATGACCTGATGACCTGATGATGACTCGAGTGCACCCGGTGACGTGGCCGCGCGAGTGTGCGACCGACCGAGTGTCCCACCGACCGCCCTCGTCTGTGTCCTCGTCCTGTCGTCCTCGCGCGTTCGTGAACACCATACCGCGCGAGCGCGAGCGCGAACGCGAACGCGAGCGAGGAACGAACGCGACCGCGAACTCGAAGGCGAACGCGAACGCGACGGAGGACACAAATATCGTCCACACGAAACTTCTTCCATGGACGCGACGTCGAGCGCGGGAGACGCGAACGCGCGACGAGGGCGAACGAAAGGACGTCGAACGACGCGCACCGATGCGATCGTCTCGCGACGCACGCTCGTGGGAATAGTGCTCACGATGCTATTCACGACGACGTGCGCACAACCATCATTAGCGTGCGCGACTAGAGGGACGACGAAAGCGTTGGAGGTGAAGCTCACGCGAGGAACGACAGAGGCGATCGCACCCGCGGCGTTGGCGCTGTTCGGAACTGATGTGAGCGACGCCTCGGACGCCGGACCGTTCATCGCCGAACGAGCAGATGAGACAAAAGATGCATATGGATGCACAATGGATGCTATACCTAATGCGTTCCAATTCGGTGCATTGGTGGTGAAACGCGGACAGTGCGAGTTCATGACCAAGGCGCGAGTAGCACATGCGGCAGGGGCCAAGGCGCTTCTTGTCGTTAGCGCAGGCGAAGAGTTCACAACCATGACGTGCGACTCGGATGATACCGTGGACATCATCGTTGCGATGGTTGTTGGCGAAGCTGGTCAAGCGATATGGGAGGCCACAACGAGCGAGTCAGAGAGCACGATAACGATTACAGCCGCGAAGGCGCTTCCGCACACGTTTGACTTTGTGGCTTCTGGCGCGTTGGTGGTCTTGGCGCTTCTCACCATCATTTTCGGCGGTATTTGGTCCCTGAAAGATAAGCGTGACACTATGATTTCCAGAGGGAGCCAGGGGGGCGTTGGAGATGATTCGAGCAGCCCTGAGGGAGTTGAGATTAACGAGATGAGCGCGTTGTATTTTGTCATCATGGCCTCGATCGTTCTTTTGGTGCTCTTCTACACCATGCAGCATTGGATCTTCGTCGTGCTACGAATCATCTTTGCCTTTGCCTCGTTCCAGGGATTGCAAGTGATCATCTTTGAGGGCTTGGTGGTGGTTCGCGGGCCCTCGAGCTCGCGGGATAGCAAAATTTTGCTACCGTGGATCGGAGCTGTGCACTTCTTGTCCATTCCAGCGGGTATCGTTGCTGCTCTGATCGTTTCCATTTGGCTCATCTTCCATAATGCTTCGTGGTCTTGGATGCTGCAAGATATCATGGGCCTTTCTTTTCTAATTAACGTATTGCGGCTAGTGCATTTACCAAACTTGAAGGTTGCGACTTTTCTCCTTGGAGGAGCGATGTTGTACGACATTTTCTGGGTTTACGTGCAGCCGCACTTGTTTGGGAAGAAGAGCGTGATGGTGACTGTAGCGCGGGGTGGTGATGATGGCGAGAGTTTGCCAATGTTGTTTTTATTCCCTCGCTTAGCACAAGCTGGGGAGTTCTCGATGTTGGGCTATGGTGACGTGATACTTCCGGGACTACTGATCGTGCACAACTTGTTGTTTGACAACAGAAAACGTGACTTTGGGGAGATCAACTACTTTTACTTTTTTTGGTCATTAGTTGCCTACGTCGTAGGGATGGGTTTGACTTTTACCGCTTTGTATTTTGAAGTCGGCGGTCAAGGAGGTCAACCGGCATTGACGTACCTCGTACCCGCAGTAGTCGGCACGTCCGCGCTTCTCGGGTGGAAGCACGGAAATTTAAGAGAGATGTGGAATGGCTACGAGGGCTATGAGGTTTTGCCAACAGAGACGCAGTCTATGTTATGACTATCACGCGATTCAAAGTAATATACCTTAGGAAACATAGAAAATCATGGTAGGCTGTAATTTTAAACCAAGTCGTGCGGAACGAGACAGCAACAACCTCTCCTCGTTCGATACACGCGTCCAATTCTCTGATCGCGCGTGCACCGACGTCATTGCGCGGCGTCATTTTGATTGATTTCGCATGAACAGAGATAAAGCACGACAGAGCCTTAAAGCACCGACTTTTGGTCCGAAAGGCGCGCCGACGGACACGCCGGTCGCTCGACGCGTAGCATTTCTTCGTCAAGCCGCCGAGGCGTACGTTGAAGATATTCCCGAGCTCAGCGCGTGGTTGAGCGCGACGTCAGCGACAGTAGCGCGAGCGAATGAATTATCACGGGCACAAATCAACGCCTACGGTTCATGCGCCGCGTGCGGGCTCCCGAAAGACACCGAAGGCTTGAATTGTCGATTGTGCGGGAAACGACTCCGCCAACGTCGACGAAAGCCACGCAACGCGCCACAGAACGCGAAAAATAGTCGATAGAACGGCGAGTAGATCTTAGCGCGATGTAGTTAGTAGAAGTAGAACGTAGCAGATTTGGTTATTGTAGCGTTATCAAAGTACTGTAGTACACATAGAATCAACTCTTCTGTCTACGCAAAGGATAAGTTCTTCAAAATAGCTGCTCCTGCGGAAGGAACCGTGGCAAACAAAGTTGTCGGCATGTCAGCTTCGGTGATCAAACCAGCTGAAATGCGCGGATCATAGAACGCTTGCTTGACAGTGTCCAGAATGCTTTGCACAGCATCTTTCGCGACGATGGCGACGGCGCACCCGCCCCAACCAGCACCGGTCAACCGCGCACCATAAGCACCCGCGGCGCGAAACGTGTCGACGAGTTCGTCCAACTCTTCACACGAACATTCATACAACGCACGGCAAGATTCGTGACTACCGTTCATGTACACACCAAGTTCTTCCGGTTTAACTCCCATGGCGCACGCAGCGGCAAAAAGATGCACGCGACCAGCCTCAGAGTAGACGTGGAGTGCTCGCGACAACAGCTTGTACCCATTTTCATTATGCGTCAACACCAACTTGGCCGCGGTTGAAGCGAAAACGTTCATAAAGGTTTCGACGCCAATTAGTTGTTCGATCTCTCGAGCGTCATAATTTTCTTCGTGCAAGTGCTCTTGCGCCGCCGCTTTCGCAGCAGACATCGACCCAAGGTAAGTTTCAATCTCCTTGAGTGTCTGCACTTCACTCGCCTCTGCCTCAGGCATACCTACTTTTAATCCTAAAACAATAGCCGCAAGACGGCATTCCACGACTCGCAAATTGTATCGCAAATGCGCGCCTTCGGCCTTGTTACTAACGGCTAGACAGTTACCGATAATGAAAGCGGCATCCTCAGGGAGCCAAACGTCATTCGTGGAAATTGGATTGAAGTCAACCAACTTGGCCACACCAGCTTCACCCATGATTGAGATGGCCTGATCCATTCCCCCGGATTGCGTCCCAGAGTATCGTTCACATTTGCAAGTGAGCTCGGCGAGCTCACCTTTGGATATATTGAGTCCAAACGCATTCATGACGGCGACGGCGACGGCGCAGCACAACGCCGAAGACGAACTCAACCCGCTTCCGGTGGGAACCGTGCCATCGACAACGATCTCGAGACCCTTAAGTGTGGGATGAGGCGAAGTCATTTCATCGAGATAATCAAACAGTCCTTTGTACCCGCACATCACGTAGTTGCTCCAGTGCAGACTTTTCGTGTCAACCGCCTGCGCCGGGTCCAAGCTGAATTCCTTGCTCGTGTATTTTGGATTCGTGTTGGAAACTTTGATCGACGCGTGCTCCGTAGTCGCTCGAATACCAACGATAGTATCTAATCCGATCGCCATCGGTAGCACGGAGTATCCTTCGTAATCGATGTGTTCGCCGATTAAGTTCACTCGACCGGGCGAGCGCGCGAACGCATCGGGGCCGTGTCCGTGCGCATCCAAGAACGCTCGCGCGACGCGCACGTATCGAGCCTTGGTTTTCTCGTCTAAAGCATCGCGATAGACGTCTTCGAGGGTTGTATAAACCGGTACGTATTGCTCCGCGTCCGTCATCGTTCGTCGATCGAGGGAATATTTGTCGAAACCATTCGACGCGATCGGTGACGGGACCGTGCGGACGGTCGGCACCACGCGGTCTCAGGGACTGTTCGATGGTTCACGACCTCATTCTTTGCATTTTCCTAGAACCTAGCGTTCGAGAAAAAGTTCAAAAAGTCCACGCGAACGCGCGCGAAGGAGTTCAAACCATCGCCCTCGAGGATGACGTTTTTCGTCATCTCATAGCGTTCAATCATACACAGTACGAGAGTCTGGCGTCGACGCGCGAAAAAACGCGCGAACGTTTTTGGGACGCTCGTTCCCTTCGCGAGCGTTCGCGCCCATCGCGACGGGTCGCGCGTCATTCGTATACGCACAGCACGTGAATATACATCGGCACACTTCATCCGCACACGAAACACACCAGCGTCGAAGGTCAGCGCGAGTGCGTGCACATTCGCGAGCGGTGATCACGACAGCACGCACGAACGACGCTTCGGGTGTTTCCGTGCGCGATCGATCTTGACTTGAAAACTCGAACGGATAAAAGCGTATTTGAACGCGACGACGACTTAGATATCGAAAAGTACTGGACGTGATAACTCTCTTCTGAATAACGGGATCTCGAATCGAGCGCGAACGGGATAGAAAGAAGCGAGGCGAGCGCGTGGGGGATTCGATTACTCTTCGGCAAGCGAAGCTCGCGAAAGCTCGAGAACAAAACTTCGATTCGCGAAAGCGAACTCGCACGATCATCTCAGAAGCGGTGAACATCGTCGCGTAATCGTTCTTTCAGATCATTGCGACGGCTTCGGCTCAAGCGTCATCGAAAGAATTGAAACGGTGCAATATGTTGAAGAAATCTGAATCAATGATCTCGGTTTTGGACGCGTCTATGAAGAGCGCGAGCGTGAGTGACCTTCAAAAAATGGGCATCGAGGTGGAAGGGCTCACCGATGACATGAATGAAAGGGAGCGCGAAAAGATATTGAAAAACTATCGACGCAAAATCGCCAACCGCGAGTCGGCGAAACGGTCTAAGATTCGTAAGAAGGCAGAGGATGCGAAACTTTTGGAAACCGCTACGACGCTGTTGGCGGACAGTGCGAGTATGCGCAAGACGATCAGATATTTGCAGAAGAAAGTAGACAATCTGCATGCCGAAAACGTGCAACTTAGAATCAGGTTAGGCGAAAACGACGGCGTTGTTGTTGCACCGGCTTTGCTCACGATGCCGGAAATTCAACCCGCTGAAATACCGCCACCCATTGCAGCACCAACTTTTGTCGTCAAAGAAGCACAAAAGAAGAGACGTGGGATGCTGAAAGTCACATCAGATGCGTCTATTGCGACGACGTTTGGCGTTGAGGCGGCGCATGTCGCCCAACAAACCACGTTGAAGAGATTCAAGGGACTGCAAAATACGTCACCCACAACGTACGATGACGTCAAACAAGACAAGGAGATATTCATTGATGGTCAGCCGGATTACATTCTTGAAAGTTTCTGGCAATCGCACGCCACTCAACGTCAAGAAGAACAAAGCTCGCCGTTCTTCATGGATAATTTCAGTATGTATAACTTTCAAGATGGCGAATTTGTTGAGCCAAATCCCAACTCACTCGAAGAACCACAACTCTTCTGAGCCAAGCGCACCTGATTTCTCTTTTTTTCCCTACCAACACCGATATGTACGTCTACTCAAGCCTGTAAGCGATTACGCCGCAGAATATAGCTGATGAAGCTGAAATACGCGCTGATTCACTTGTAAACCAATGCTAACGATATCCCTTGAAACAAATATCTAGTTCGAGCACCTGCGATGCAAACAAATATCTAGTAAGCGCGTGCGTATTGACAAAGAAAGCAACAGAAGAAAAGCTGATCATTAAATCACATACAATCTAAATGCGTTTCAGAAACGATGACTACCAATTTGTTTCCTTAGGTCGTCTTGAGGCGCTTGGCGAGAATGTCCATGACCGCCCCAAAGTCTTCTTTCACCTGCACCGGCGGGTTAGCATATTTTGACGTCAGACCTTCAAGTCTCTTTTCGTGGTACGCAACCTTGCTGTGCGTAAACTTCAACCCGTGCGCGGTACTGACCACCACAGTACGATCGGTCGGACCGATTACTTGAGCAGCGCGAAGCTTTTTAAGAGCAGCGAGCGCAACACCAGTATGGGGGCAGTTGAACATCCCCGTCAAGTCGGCTTCCGCTGCGGCATCCATCATCTCCTCCTCAGTAGCTTCCTCAACGATGCCATTGCACGCCGTGAGGGCGTAAATAGCGCGATCAATAGAAACTGGATCTCCAATTTGAATTGCCGACGCAAAAGTCGATTCCGCCTTGACAGGTGCGAAGGTGTCCCAGCCGTTCTTGTATGCACGGTAAAGGGGGTTGGCATTGTGCGCTTGCGCAACGACGATGCGCGGAAGTCGATCGACTAGACCGAGCTCTTTGCACATGCTGAAACCTTTGAAGAAAGCATAAACGTTGCCCAGATTACCACCCGGAATGATGACGTAATCGGGCACTTCCCAGTTGAACTGCTGAAGGATTTCAATAGCCGCTGTCTTTTGCCCTTCAAGGCGCAACGAGTTCAAAGAGTTGGCTAAGTATATCGGCAATTCAGCGGTGACCTCGCGGATGAGGCGCATGCAACCGTCGAAATCAGTGTCTATGGAAAGCACGAGCGCACCGTTTGCGATCGGCTGCACGAGTTGAGCGACTGAGATCTTATCCGCCGGAAGGAAAACGATTGAGGGGATACCAGCAGCAGCGGCGTACGCGCTCAAAGCCGCAGAAGTATCACCAGTGGACGCACAACCGACAGCAGACAAGGGTTTTCCTTGCTTGCGCATGCGGTTCACTTGAGACACTAACGCAGTCATACCGAGATCCTTGAAGGAACCGGTGTGGGAGTTGCCACACTGCTTCACCCAAAGATCAGACATCTTCAAGTACTCTCGCCCGTAACGCTCGGCCCAGAACAAGTTGGAGTTACCCTCGAACATAGACACTATATCCTCATCGCCAATACCCGGAAGAACCCATTCCTTCTTACTCCACACCCCAGAACCATATGGCCACGTCGTCTTACCGACGCGCTCGTCGAACAACGCCTTCCAATATTCCGGCGGGTAGATCGCGAGCGCCTCCATGTCGTGCTGGACGTCAAGAAGCCCTCCAGACTTACTTCTGTATATCACCTCATCCAAAGAGTATGTTTCGTTGGAATCACCCGAGAACGGGACGTATTTCGCACTGAACAAGTTTGATTTTTCAAGAGGACCGCGTCTACGCGCATCTTCGCGCGCCAGCTCCTTCGCCTTCGCCTTGGCGCGCGTTTCCGTGCGTTGCACGCTCGCCACACGAGTAACTCTCGACGTTCGGCTCTTCAAGCTCGTCGTCGTGCTCATCGCGTGACGCGCTGCAAAAGTCGTCGGCATCACAGAAGGCATGGGGGCAATTCAAGGGCGGGTGTAGGGTCAAACGCGCGTGTGTGTTGGATGCGCTCGGTATATTCGTCGACTGCGACGGCTTGAGTGCGCGATCAAAGCGTCGTCGAACCGAACGAACCGACTTGCGATCGCACGCGCGTACGAAAGTGTCGACCTCGCACGTTCGCGCGCGCTGACCGACGCGAACGCGCGCGCCGATCGCGCGAGTTAACCTCGTCGTAACCGTGTGCACATACCCCGCGCCACGGGGACGACGGCGAGTCAACGACTCGAGATTTGGACATCCGTCCGCGAACGCGCGGCACGACGTAGTGTGACGAAAGAACAGGGTGCGTGCGAAACCCTAATTGTCGTCCATGATAAACCTAAACCTATGCCCCCCCCATCACCCCCCATTCAGGGGACGAAAGTTGTCGAGTCATTATTCAGTCGCGAATGGGTAGGTCGCGGTGCTGACACAGCACCCGCGCGACGCGCGACGGGCGAGGACGGGACGACGTCGGCAGACCTCGCGCGGCGCGACGACGATGTACGCGACGACGGCGACGGTGACGGTGAACGCCTCGCGCGCGCATCGAAAGACGACGACGACGACACAGGCGTTGAATCGTTCGATTCGTTCTGCGATCGCACCGATCGATGCCCAAAGACGAAGCGCCGTGGTGGTGCACGCGAAGGAAGAACGCAAGCTGGATGGACCGATTTTACGACAAAACGAAAAAGAAGGCGCGTGGTTGTCAGAAGCCGAAAAAGATGGGGCAAATCCGCTAAAGGATCCGATGGCGTTGATTGGTATCGGCGGACTCACCGTGCCGTTCATCATTTTACTCGTCGCCAACGCCGCGGGACTGATTGGGCAATGATGTAGGATAACGAAGAAGGGAAAATGTTGTGTTGTAACAAGGGGGAAGCGTTTACATAAAAAAACTATTCAATACAGCGAGCGCGTGATGGCTATTCTAGAACTTCACAAAACGCGCTATTCAATAGCCTCGCGTCGTCCGGGGCTAGATTAGAGACACTTTTCAGCCAGGTCGTGAACTCGGCTGAATTGAGACGATTCGTTGGAGAGGCAAAGAGGTCGAAATCGAGCTCTGGGTCGTCGGTTTCCTCGTACTGCATGCCAAGTGCAGGACTTATGTCGTCGTCAGAATCCGCCATGGTGTCGAGTAAACCGTAGTCGATTCTGCCCGACGCTTTGCCGATGACAATATCGCGCCCATCGCTATTGTTGGCGCATCGACGGCTCCGCACGACGGTGCCGCCATCTTTCTCCAACCATTCCATGAACGCGGTCTCCAACGTACTGCAAGTTTTCTTGGATGGAGATTTTGAATGTTCGTATTCTTTATGCCTGCTCAATCGCATCTCTCGCCAATGCGTCTTCGCTTTTGTTGTTTTTTTCCTTCTCACATCCTGGGCGACATTCAATTCTTCCGCGTCAGTCTTTCGCGCTTCGCCTCCCATGAACGTTTCCGTTGTTAAAAACTTTGCGCACGCTCGACCGATGCCTTTGCGTGTGGATATCTTTGGTCGTTCCCCCATGTCTCTCTTCCACGCGCGTTTCTGTCGCGATTTCGGGAGTTTCCGTTAAATATCTTCCCCTCGCTCGTGAAAAAGCGTTGGATAAAACGCTCCAATCGAACGTTACGTGCGATCGCGCGCGTCGTCCGTCCGGTCGTCCGGTCGTCCGGTCGTCCGTGTGTCCGTCCATCCGTCGACGCGCGCGGGGTGGACCTAGGCCTCGGCGCGTTCGCCCTCACACGCGCGCGCGTTCGTCGAACGAGGGCGACGAACGACCGCGAGCGAGAGTTCGCGCGTGCGCGTTCATCACTCCCTCGCGCGCGCTCGATCGCTTCCGCACTCGACGCCGTCACTCGCGCCCGCGCGCGAGAGCGAGATGGGCGATCACACGGGAGACGAGGTGGAGGACACCAAACCCAAACTCAGCGCCAGTGCGACGGCGTTTTCGTTCTCCCCAGCGGCGGCGGCGTTTGAATTCAAACCACGCACGGTAACACCCGTGCCCGCGGGCGAAGGAGCGCCACCGCCGCCGCCGCCCGCGGGGGCGCCGCCGGCGAAGGCGGCGTCGTTGTCCATCGGAGGACCGGCGAAATCGGTATCGCTTTCGATCGGAGGACCGGCAAAGTCGGTATCGCTTTCGATCGGAGGACCATCGAAGGCAGCGCCGGCGCCGGCGCCGGCGCCGGTGCCGGCGGCGGAAGCGGCGGAAGCGGCGGCGAGCGAGTCGCCCGTCGTCACCAAGATTGAAAAAGTGGCGCAAAAGTTGGAGGAAATTGCGATCGAGGATGATCCAGTGGAAGAGAAAGAAATAGAAGACGCGAGCTTTGACGCTCGAGAGCACTTGAATTTGGTGTTTATTGGGCACGTCGATGCAGGTAAATCCACGATTGGTGGGCAGATCTTGTTCCTGTCTGGGCAAGTGGATGACCGCACGATACAAAAGTATGAACGAGAGGCCAAAGAAAAAAATCGTGACTCGTGGTATATGGCTTATATCATGGATACAAGCGAAGAAGAGCGTGCGAAGGGTAAGACTGTGGAGGTTGGTCGCGCAAATTTCGAGACCGAGAAGAAGCGGTACACCGTACTCGATGCTCCTGGACACAAAAATTATGTGCCCAATATGATCGCAGGCACTGCCCAGGCAGACGTCGGCGTGCTCGTCATTTCTTCTCGCAGAGGCGAGTTTGAGACTGGTTTCGACAAGGGTGGTCAAACGCGCGAACATGCGCAGTTAGCGAAGACTTTGGGCGTTTCAAAGTTAATCGTCGTCGTAAACAAGATGGATGATCCGTCAACAAATTGGGACAAGGAGCGATATGATGAAATTGTCGTGAAGCTCTCGCCTTTCTTGAAGCAGTGTGGTTACAAACTTGAGACGGACGTTAGCTTTTGTCCCATCTCTGGGTTATCTGGCACAAACATGAAGACCAAGGTGAGCGCGGACGTGTGTCCGTGGTACGAAGGCAAGTCGTTTTTCGACACCCTCGATGACTTGCAGACTGTCCTTAGAGATCCCAACGCGCCATTCCGTATGCCGGTGATGGACAAGTACAACGAATCAGGAACAATGGTCATGGGAAAGATTGAGTCGGGCACTTGCCGCGTCGGGCAATCCTTGATTATGATGCCGAACAAGATGCCGTGCAAGGTTTTGCAACTGTTCCGGGACGAGGTTGAATGCAAGAAGTGCTTGCCTGGTGAAAACGTTCGCTTGAAGGTGAGCGGTATAAATGAATCGGATATCCAAGCGGGATTCGTATTATGTAGCCCAAAGGAACGAATTCACATTTGCGAAGAAATAGAATGTCAATTGGCGCTCTTGGAGCTACTTGAGCACAATTCTGTTTTCACGAAAGGTTACAAGGCTGTAATCCATGTTCACTCTGCGACGGAAGAAGTCGAGGTCACCAAATTAGTGTCCGAAATCGACGCCAAGACGCGCAAGCCCAAGGAAGGCAAAGTAAAGTTTTTGAAGAGTGGCAGCCTGGGGAATGTCCGCCTCCGTTTTGCGCAACCAGTGTGCGTCGAGAAGTTCGCTGATTACGCCCAGCTCGGTCGCTTTACTTTGCGTGACGAAGGGAGAACGATCGCAATCGGCAAGATCACTCGATTGAAGCCCGTATCCGACGAATAATCATGGACTTAGGGAATATTAATCAACATAAAGACACATCCGCCGCCATATTTTAGTGACAGATATAGAATGCGAGACCGAACGGGAACCGTGAGAACGCAACGCAACGCTTGCGTGCTCCTCACTCGGCGCACGCTGAACTCGCACACCATGCTACGGATATTGAATCGACATCGACGGGTTATTAACGAATCATTTCGCACGTATATAGCTCTTAGTTCAGGAAACGGCGATTTCGGTCGGCTAGGTCATGAGGCGATAGAGGTAGAGTTTGGAGAGCAAACAAACTACTCGTTGCAGACGTTCCACCCACTTGCGGGGTTGGAAGGGATAGACGTGCGCCACGTCGCCGCCGGCGGTGCGCACAGCGCTTTCCTGACGTCATGTGGTCACGTCTTCACGTGCGGATTGAACGAATTCGGCCAACTAGGACATTCTTCGGGCGTGAAGTTTGTGTGCGAACCAAAGTTGGTTGAGGTTGATGCACAGATTGTCTACGTCGCTGCGGGGCACCACCACACTGTTTGCGTCGACATCGATGGTCATATATGGAGCTTCGGAAAGAACACTGGTGGTCAACTCGGTATCGGGCAACGAGATGGTTTCTTTCCTGTGAAGGTTGAAACATTGGCGCGAGAGGCGCGTGTCAAACAAGTCGCTTGTGGCGCGGAGCACACCATCGCCCTATGCGACAAAGGGCGAGTATTTTCTTGGGGAACCTCCACAGACGGAGCCTTGGGTCATGGCGAGAGCGAAACATGGAATAAAGGGTGGTTTTATCGCACGCCAAAAATAGAATTCAATCCAAGGCTAGTGCGATCTCTATTGGAGCAAAATGTCGTCACCGTCGCCGCTGGTTACGCGCACTCCGCATGTATAGCTAGCACCGGCGACTTGTACACATGGGGACAGGGGCGATTCAACCAACTTGGTTTGAATCGAATAAGTGATTACCAAGCGACGCCCTCGATTGTAGAATCACTACAAGTTGTGACGGATGTTGCGTGCGGCGGCTTACATACACTCGCTAAGACAAACGCTGGTGTACTGTCGTGGGGAGCAAATCAGCACGGCGAACTCGGTTTGGGTCGCAGCGAGGACAGAAAGTCCCAAACTCCTAGACCAATTAAGCGCAGTTCGCAAGGTTGGTCCAAACTCGCCGCGGGATGGAAGCATTCTGCTGGCATATCGAACGGCAAGTTGTTCACATGGGGATTTGGTGGTAGCGTTGGCTCGCATTCGGAGGAAAGCCTATCGAGTGGAGGACAGTTAGGTTTAGGAAATGAATTTGACTTTTGGGAGCCCCAGTGTGTGTCCGTTCCTGGTGAGGTGAAGGACGTTTCGCTCGGATTCAATCACAGTCTGGTTCTCGTCGATACGAGTGCTCAAGTAAAATTGTTTTAATTGTTTTAGTTCACGCGTTGTAATGTACAGTACAGCATATTTTAATATCAAATAAAGAATCGACGGAGAGATTTACCAAGCTATTTTCATACACGTGGCTGAACGCAATCTACGAGTTTGTTCGCTCGCTTTCAAGACTTTTGACCCGAATGAGACACAAAGCGCCGAGCGCGGTGAATGCAGCAAGAACGCTGAAAACCATGGTCCATCCTGCAGCGCTGGCCACAAAACCCACGAGAAGCTGACCAATACCGCTTCCAACGGCGCCTGAGGAGTCGATAAACCCTGATATAACTCCGACGATATTTGCCTCTCCGAACTTTTGCGCCTGTTTTCCCAGTTCAGCGCTCATGACACTCGCGAACAGCGAGCTCGATGGACCAATCAACAAACCAGAGAAAAATATGCAAATAATTGTCAAATCGAGCGTCGACGCGACGGGAACTAGGGCTATTGGGATTATCCCAATCATCAAGCTAATCATAAATATGGGCACCCATCGACCATAGTAACGATGCACCAAAGCGGTGAGTAACGTTCCCACGATAAGCGAAACATCGAATACTTGCGTTGAAATAATTGACGAGCCGTGCGAGTTGAACCTGGAGTCCATGTAGTAAGGCAACCAAAACAGCACAGACGTCACGACAACTTTTAAGCACATGATTGAAAACGCATAATCAATCACACCTGGAATGTTCCAGGCTTTCCGTATAGACTGCCTAAACGTCTGCGTTGACCTGGCTGCTGATCCTTCGCCGTCTTCATCGACGGTGAGCAGCGCTCTACCGACATCATCGTCGTCGGAATCTTGTATCTTCACATTAATCGGAACCACAAATACTGCAAACAGTATGAAGTTGAACACCACGAATCCGGCGGCTATGAACATGATGTGCGGCCAGTTTTCATCGCCGCTTTCCAGCACCTTTTTCGCTGCTTGCAGGCCGATGATGTCGCCCACGGGTGAAACTATGGCCCATATGGAGATCACCGTTCCGCGAAACGACGGCTCGATTGAATCGCTCAACAGGGCGATGAAATTTGGATACGCCAACGATTGCGTAAACCCTGAAAGCACCCAAATCGGGAGATGGCTCGTCAGCGCCCACTCCCACGCCTGCGAGCTCGATGTCGGCGCTTCTAATATATACCCGTTCAACACCCCAAACGCCACGCACAGCGCCCCCGTCGACGCTAGACTCACCATGATAATTTTCTTTTCCCCGTATTTCCTACCTATGATCCCACTGAAAAACAAACCAACGGCGTAGGCGATGCAGAACGTCGCGTCCACGACTCCGAGCAACGCCGTGGGATACTTCAACTCTGTCGCCAACACGCTCTTCGCCGCCGCGTATCCCTCTCGCACGGCGTGATACGCCGAGAAGTTAATAAACGTCACGATTACCGTGATCCATGACGTGCGATCGTGCGATGAGAACGGCGCCCGCGTCATGTCTCGCCGTCCGTGTCCTCCCCGTTCGTCGTCGTCAACACGAAACCGATCGATGTCGATCCAAACGCGCGTTCGCCGACGAGCGACCCGTTCGCGTTCGCGTTCGCGTTCGCGTTCGACGACGGACGTCGATGGACGACCAAACGCACGTCGACGGACCGATGACCGATGACCGATGACCGATGGAAGACGGTCGATGAATGACGACGATGGGTGAACGCGAGCGCACGTCCCGAGCTCGCGTTCGTCAGTCGTCGTCGTCGTCGTCGAGAGGCGTCGTCGTCGTCTTGGGAAGTGAACGAGTGAGATGAAAGAACCGCTCGAAGTGGCGAGCGTTGGGGAAATCCATCCAACGAATGAGCAGTGCGAGTTGAAAGTGATCGCGTGCGACGTCGACGTCGCGCGCGTGGTCGCCGCGCGCGCGCTCGCGAGCGCGTCAACCAGCGCGCGATGGTCCCCGACGAACGGGGCGTTGGCGTGCGCGACGAAATCGCGCGGAGTGTGGCTGTATAAACCCGATCGAGAATTATCCGAACTCGGGGCGATCGCGGAAGACGATGACGAAGGGAAAGAAGACGTACACGCGTTGGATTTCTCCCCAGGGAGTCGGTTTTTGTGCGCGGGGGGGAGCGCGCGAGGAGAAGAAGTCGCGGTGTGGGATTTAAGGCGAAGGAAGAAGCATCGCGTGCTCGCGGGACATAACAGCGCGGTACGAACGGTGAGATATGGGCAGTTTGGTCGAGTGATAGGGAGCGGGAGCGATTCAGGCGTAGTGCTCGTGCACGACGTGGAGAGCGCGCGACGCGTCGCTCTGGCACCGCCGACGCTCAGTGGAGTGACTTCGATCGATTTCTCCAAGTATTCTCCACAGCACGTCGTTTCGGCGTGCGTCGATGGTACAGTACGCTTATGGGACGCTGAGGCGGGGCAATTGCAATCGACGCTCACCGTGCGCGGCTCAGAGTGTTATCAAGTTGAATTTTCACCGACGGTGCCCGGGTTGTTGGGATACGTCAAGGGCGATGGACGCGTGGTGCTTCAAGATATCACCTCGCCCACGCCCTCGGGGGCGCTGACGTTCAAGGACTGTCAAGTGACGACCATGTGCTGGCACTACTCCGGGTACGCACTTGCTGTTGGAACTTCAGATGGGCGCATCGTGTGGTTGGATTCGAGAAAGATTAGCGGCGGCGCGGACGTGGCGACATGTCAGATTTACGCCATAAAAGCGCACGACGGTGCCGTCAAGGCGTTGAGTTGGCAACATCCGGTGCCGCGATCGTTTCAGGTTGAAAAAACGCCTTCTCGCGGAGAAAACATTCCTGAATCACCGATGACTCCCGTCGCCGCCAAGTCATCTGGATTGCTCCATGAACGCGCCGCTCCAGCGCCCGCTCTGGCACCCGCTCCAGCGCCTCTCCCGATAGCGTTACCGCGCAATGTCGCGAACGTCAACGCCCAACAGCCCGGGGTGGGTACTTCGGAATTAGCAGCGATTATAGAAAAGGCGACAGAGAAGCTGGGAGACGCCGTGCGCGCTCAAGTGCGCGATTTGCACCTTGAATTATTGCGTCAGCACCAGTCAACGGTGGATGAAACTTCGCGCATGTTTGACGAGATGCGTCAAATCCAGCTCGATATGGCGCAAGAAATAGATAACCTTAGACGAGAACTTCGAGATAGATTACGCTAATATTGATATTTACGGTAGCGTCATAGAAGAAAATGTATTCCATGTATTAATGTTGTCTGCCACTCTGGTCCATGTAGCCCATGCGTTGTTCTATTCCACTCCACGACGCGCGGGCGTGATGGGGTCGTACGGTGCGCACATCCCTCGGACTTACGAGGAGGAGATGGAGCAAATCAGGATTGCCATGGAGATATCTTCGGCGAATCTCCCGGTGCACCTCCCGGCACCGCCTCGGCGACGACCCGAACGCGTGGCACAAGTCCCGGTCCGACCGCTACCGACGCGCGAGCCAGCAGCGCAAACGCTTCCACCGCGTCACGTAGGGCGACGGATCGAACAAGAACTACAAGACGTTCAAGTCGCATCTAACGGAAACGAGCGGTATGCCTTGGCGTTAAGATTGCGTCAAAGACATGGAATATCCAAATGGGACGCTGAAGCAGTAGTCAACATGCTCGATGGAGACGCCAAGCGAGCGAACGATGTGTGCGCGATCATGAAGGTCACGAACACGGCACCCTCGCGTGCTTTGGCGTGGTTGCGAAACGTTGGTTGGGATGTCGAGCTCGCGATTGAGAGGGTAACCGAGAGTGTGGGGGCGAGCACGGATGCCGAGAGCGAACGAGTTGCCTTGCGGCGTCGCGCGGCGGCAGCTCAAAACGCTAATGTAGGAGACGCCAGGACGGTGAAACAAAACTTAGATAGCGATAAATATGGTGAGGGATCGGTGCCTTCGCGTTTTGAACGCGCGGCGATCATGAATGCTGGGTCTGCAAGCTTTGCGCGTGCCCCATTGGGCGGACGCGACATGGAAGCAGACAGGTACCAGCGTGACAGATGGGAGCATGAAATGCGGACGCGAAACGCCGAAGCGAAACGCGTAACAAGAGACGAAACGAACGCCAAAACAGATTCCGCACCTCAAAGCTCGGCGAGTAGAGCCAGCTCTGCTCGTCCGCAGGCGTCGCCGCCGAGACCGTCACGCACGCCGAATGCGTCTTTGCCGTCGATTGAGCTTCTTGCAACAAAGAGCTTGATAGAGATTCTCGAGCTTTTTGGGTTCGCCCCGAGTTCATCAGCCTTAGCGTCCGTGCGATCGGCGTACAAAAAAGCCGCGCTGCGCTTCCATCCAGACCGCCTTGTCGGTGAAGAAGATGAGAGTGCCAAGATGTATAAAATCGAAGTCTGGAAATTGCTCGGCGCGAAGCTGGAAGCTTATCGCGTCTAGCCCATCGAGCCCGTCTTCGTGCGCGTCTTATGTACTGTACTGTGTATTTATGTACATTTAGTGATGTATTTCTACCCTTCGTCCGCCGAGAAGAGAAGAGATGAATGTTTGACGTCGTCGGTTTCACCGCGCCGCGCGCGCTGTCGCGCGCGCGTTTAGGGTTAGAGCCCTCGCCCTCGCCCTCGCCCTCGATCTCGTGATCGACGCGTGTGTTCCGCACACGCGCGCGCGCGCTCGCCCTTGGTCTCGCGCGCGATCGGTCGGTCGGTGACCACGCTCGCTGACATCGTCCTCGCGCGTTCGCCCCTGTTCGTCGTTCGCCGATCGAACGCGTTCGCCGTTCGTCGTTCGCCGTTCGTCGAGGGACGTTCGAACACGCGCAACGTCGGGGGAAACGTCGAGTCGCGACGGACGCCCGTCGCCGATCGAAGGCGTTGAACGAGAACGACCTCCAAGGCGTCGAGCGCGATGCTCACGAAGTTTGAAACCAAGTCGAACCGGGTGAAAGGGTTGACGTTCCACCCGAAACGACCATGGATCTTAGCGTCGTTGCACTCGGGGGTGATCCAATTGTGGGATTACCGCATGGGGACGCTGATCGATCGGTTCGACGAACACGAAGGACCGGTGCGAGGAGTACACTTTCACAACTCACAGCCGCTATTCGTCTCGGGAGGGGACGATTATAAGATTAAGGTGTGGTCGTATAAGCTGAGACGGTGCTTGTTTACGTTGCTCGGACACTTGGATTACATTCGTACGGTTGAGTTTCACTCCGAGTATCCGTGGATCGTGTCGGCGAGCGATGACCAAACGATTCGAATTTGGAACTGGCAGAGCAGAAATTCGATCGCGGTGATGACCGGACACAACCACTACGTGATGTGCGCGCGATTTCACCACAAAGATGATTTGGTGGTGTCTGCTTCGCTCGATCAAACGTTGCGAGTGTGGGACATTAGTGGCCTTCGACGGAAGGTTGTGTCGCCAGTGGATGAGCTTCGTATGCCGCAAATGAACAACGATTTGTTCGGTGGAGGTGATACAGCGGTGAAGTATGTCTTAGAGGGTCACGATCGCGGGGTGAATTGGGTGTCGTTTCACCCGACGTTGCCTCTGATTGTCTCCGGTGCGGATGATCGTCAAGTCAAGTTATGGCGGATGAATGACACAAAGGCGTGGGAAGTCGACTCCCTTCGCGGGCACGTCAACAACGTCAGCTGTGTTGTTTTCCATGCTAGACAAGATGTCATCGTTTCGAACTCTGAAGATAAGTCGATCCGAGTTTGGGATATGTCTAAGAGAGCCGACGCGCAAACGTTCCGACGCGAGCACGACAGGTTTTGGATTCTCGCCGCTCACCCAGAAGTCAACTTGTTGGCGGCTGGTCACGACAGTGGTATGATTGTCTTCAAGCTCGAGCGTGAGCGTCCGGCGTACACATCTCACCAAGGTAACTTGTTCTATGTCAAAGATCGTTACTTGCGGTGCTACGATTTCCAATCTCAACGTGATAATCCGTTGGTGTCGATTCGCCGCACTGTCGGTGGACCGAACAGCGCGCCAAGATCGATGTCTTACAACCCGGCTGAAAATGCTATTTTGATTACATACGAATCCGGTGGTGACAGCTACGAGTTGTTCATGTTACCGAAGGATGGGGGTCGAGGCGAAGTCGTGGGTGATGCGCGCCGAGGCACCGGTTCAGGTGCCGTGTTCGTCGCGCGCAACCGTTTCGCAGTATTGGATAAGCAGACGAACAATATCGTAATTAAGAACCTGGATAACGAGATGACGAAAAAGTGTCCGACACCGTGCACGAGCACAGATAGTATATTCTATGCCGGTACTGGTTCGCTTTTGTGCCGATCTGAAGACAAGATGATCTTGTTTGATCTCCAGCAGCGTGCTGCGATTGCGGAACTTGCAACGCCATTCATCAAGTACGTAGTGTGGTCAGCTGACATGACTCGCGTGGCTTTGTTGAGCAAGCACGCCATAGTGCTGGCTGATCGCCGATTGGGTCACTCTGTTACCGTGCACGAAACCATTCGCGTAAAGTCAGGCGCTTGGGATGACAATGGGGTATTTATCTACACCACGTTGAACCACATCAAGTACGCGTTACCAAACGGTGACTCCGGTATTATTCGCACGTTAGACAATCCGATCTATCTCACCAAGGTTTTTGGGAATATCGTCTACTGCTTGGATCGCGATGGTCGCAGTCGTCAAATTCAGTTTGATCCGTCCGAGTACATGTTCAAGCTAGCGCTGAATGCTAAGCGTTTCGATCAAGTGCTCACCATGATAAAGAGCGGTCAACTGTGCGGTCAATCGATTATCGCATACTTGCAGCAAAAAGGGTACCCCGAAATTGCTTTGCACTTCGTACAGGTAAGTACTCAGCCTTTTTGTGCGTTTTTTTATTCCCCGCGTGGTTTTCGATCGCTGTGATTATACACAACCTTACAGATCCTTCCTTGGCGAATGCCGAGAGTTCATGAAGATTTCTTGTTCGCTTATATTTTGAATGAGCGATCGCTCACGTGATGTTCCAACCGGAGCTTGTGGGTGGGTTTCGTTGCGATCTTCACTGACATTTTGTTTTCACCGTGCACAGGATGAGCGAACGCGCTTTGAGTTGGCCCTCGAATGCGGTAACATAGAAGTTGCGCTCTCGAGTGCTCAAGAGTTAGATGACAAGGACACATGGCACAAGCTCGGCGTCGAGGCTTTACGCCAAGGTAACCACCAAATTGTTGAGTTTGCGTATCAAAAGACGAAAAACTTTGAGAGACTCTCTTTCTTGTACCTCATCACTGGTAACGTGGAGAAGTTGAGCAAGATGTTGAAGATTTCGGAAATGCGTGCCGATGTCATGGGGCAGTTCCACAACGCGTTGTACCTGGGTAACGTGGCTGAACGAGTCAAGGTTTTAGAGCAAGTCGGTCACTACCCGCTCGCGTATTTGACCGCAAAGACGCATGGTCTAGAAAAGGATGCCGCTCGCATCGCCGAAATGTTGACTGAAGCCGGGGCGGCTATTCCAGAAGTCGATGGATTAGGAAAATTGCTTGTACCACCAAAGCCATTGCTCAAGGGCGACAACTGGCCATTGCTTCCGGTTTCCAAGGGCTTCTTTGAGGGGATGCTCTCTGGCGAAATAGCTGGCGACGCTTACGCGGAGGAAGATGTGTTCGCCAGTGAAGGCGGTGTCGCTGGATGGGGCGATGATGAAGGAGACATGGGTGACGAAGAACGAGTCGATCCTCTCGCCATGGCCGGCATAGTCGATGAGGAGCCCGACGAAGGCCCTGATAACGAAGATGATGGTTGGGATATGGATGAATTGGAAGTTCCAGAGGAGTTGATGGGCGGTGCCGGTAATGCACACGGCGATGATGGGTTCGATAATGACATTTTCATTTCGCCGACTCCTGGTGTGCCACCGTCTCAGCGTTGGACAGAGAAGACTTCGGTTGCTGGCGACTTTGTTGCTGCAGGTGATTTTGATGGCGCCATGAAGTTGCTCAACCGACAACTAGGTATTGTCAACTTTGCGCCGCTGAAGCAGCTCTTTGTTGACTTGGCTTACGCCTCTCACACGTCGCTCGAGGGCATGCCTGAAGCTCCACTCATGAATCTTCCGCTTGGTCGCGGTTGGACGTCGAGCGTCAAAGGGGTCTTGCCGCCGGCGATGATCTGCTCGCCAACCATACTCGACGAACGACTCAAGGGTGCATACAAGTTGACAACTGAAGGTAAATTCGTCGAAGCGTTGAAGATATTCGTCAGCGTCATTCATTCCGTGACGTTATTGAGCGTTGAAAACAAGAGTGAAGTTGGTCAAGTTGAGGAAATGTTGAAGGTGGCGCGCGAATATGCGTGCGCTTTGAGAATTGAAATCGCCAGAAAGGAGGTCAAGGACGAAAACGCGAATCGCCAAGCCGAACTTGCGGCGTATTTCACTCATGTGCCGATGCAACCCATTCACGTTTCGCTTTCTTTGCGATCGGCAATGTCAATCTTCTTCAAGTTGAAGAACTACGCCACTGCCGCGACTTTCTGCCGCCGCTTGCTCGAGTTAAACCCGCCATTGAAGGTTGCTCAGCAAGCCAAGCAGGTGTTGCAGGCGTGCGAACGAGCGCCCAAGGATGAAGTCGAGCTCAACTACGACGCTCGAAATCCGTTCGTCGTTTGTTCCGCTACGTTTGTCCCGATTTACAAGGGCACAAAGAGTGAGTTGTGCCCCACATGTAATGCGCCGTTCTGCGTCGAACAAGCTGGTAGCATCTGTGGAGTGTGCAACTTGGGTAAAGTTGGGGCGGATGGTACCGGACTTAGCGTGTTTGCAAAATAATCTGTGTTTTACTATTACAAATGAATCATTCAGCTCTGATAATACTCCGTGCGCAGCTCTGTTCTATTGAATACATACCGTGATGAGGAGTGGCCATGCCGTTTTCGAACGTAAACATCCATTCCTTGACGCCTTTGCGGTGCAAATTTCGCCTTTCTCAAGCGTACGGATGATTAAGAATATATTGAAATACTTACGGCGACGGTTTGACCAGTCCATCTGTGGACGCCGTGGACGTCGTCGGCGTCAACTTTTCTTTCTTCAAGCGCTCGGAAGACGGATACATGAAAATGAGCACCAATTGCAGAGCGCTCAAAACTGCGCCGAGCAAGTTTGGCGCCGCAATGAACCAATCGTTCAAAGCGAGCCCATAGGCGAACCAGCACAGGCCGTTAACACCATTCATGATCGTCAGAGGCAAGTAAAAGCTCTTGCTATCGCGCGTGCGCACCACTTGCGCTACCGTGCTCAGCGGCGCCGCGTAATACACCACTAAAATCGCGTTACATACCGACCCCGTCACCGTCTTTTTCAATCCTTCACTGTAATTTCTTAACACGCACGATATGACCATTCCTAGCACGAGTAACAGTGAGGCAAGAGCTCCAACGAGTCGTTCCATGCGATCCCGCCATCGCGCATCCAAGCCGTACACCGTTCCCGTAAAGTACAGCGTAATCAAGAACCCCGTCGCGTTTGGCACGTAGACCCAATAATTCCCGCTGATCGCGCCGTACATCAACCACGACACGCAATTCGCCGCGGCGAACGGGTAAGGAAGAGGATTTAACTCCCCGATCCCTACTTCGTACTCTTGCGCCTTCTTCAGCGACCTGATCTTCGGCAGCGGGCTCATGAACATGACCTGCGCTAAGATGGACCCCAACAGCGGGGCGAGGACTTTGAGCAAAATATCCGACGTTCGCATCATCGCGCGCGCGTCGTTCTTTGTCGTTCTTTGTCTTTCGTTTCTTTCTCTTCTATCGCTCTGAGTTCTTTCACGCGTTCGTGTGGTCGTTTCGCCGTCGCCGTCGCTCTCTCGCGTCTTCGCGGCACCACGCGTTTTCGCGCGGTCTCTCTCGTATTTAGTCGTCGGTCCATCCACGTGATGCGCGACCGACCGACCGACCGACCACCACCACGACGCGCGAGCGCGCGCGACGTCACACGTCGATGCACCCGCCACTGACGCTGGACAAGCACCCGATCTGTCGCGAAGTCGTGTTAGCGTTTAAGCGGTGTCACGACGACAATCCGTACGGGAAAATTTTCGGCGCGTGTAACGACGAAAAGTGGGCCTTGGACGCGTGCTTGCGAGAACAAAAAAAGTGGAAATCCAAAGCGAATCTCGCGCGAGCTAAGGCGTCGAACGAACGATTGCGACGACGAAGAGAGGAAGAAAGCGAACAAAAGTCTTAAATGAATGATGCGATGAGTCAGGTCAACGCGATAGGGAAGAAAAAAGTGCTGGTTGGGTTCACGGGGAGCGTCGCGAGCACGCGGTTCGCGTCGCTCATCCGAGCGTTGCGCGACGCCGACTGCGATATAAAAGTTGTTCTCACGAACCGCGCGATGGAGTTCATAGGCGAAGAGGATATCGCGAGAGCAGAGATTAATCGCGAGGACGTCTACACTGATCGCGACGAGTGGGAGCGATGGCGAGAAATTGGTGACCCGGTGGTGCACGTCGACTTGGCCAAGTGGGCCGATGTTTTGCTTGTCGCCCCGTTGAGCGCGAATACGCTAAGTAAATTCGCCAATGGGTTGTGCGACAACTTGTTGACGTGCATATTCCGCGCGTGGGACTTTTCGAAAATTGTTGTCATCGCCCCGGCGATGAACACGCAAATGTGGATAAATCCTTTTACGTCTCGGCACCTCGAGACGCTCGCTGACATCTCTCGCGGCGCCGTTCGAGTATGCACGCCGATTGAGAAGCGTCTCGCGTGCGGCGACATCGGCGTCGGCGCCATGGCTGAGGTTTCTCAAGTTATTGAGTTTCTATTCGTTCAATCTCCGTCGACGTCTTAAACGTCATTCTAGTTTGTATCACTGTACCAAAATTGTTCGTCCTCGCGCCGCGCGTCATCCTGAGCGCAACCCTGACGTCACCCATGGTGCACTTTATCGCCATCCATCGTCACACGTCGGTCGTCAAGTGGGCATCGATACGCCAGGGCGAGTGACTTGAACGCTCGAGTGTTCGTCTCCCGTCCCGTCGCCGTCGCGATGCATCGCGCGTTCATCGCTCGTCCCGCGCGCGCGTGCGCGAGCGTCGTGGCAACCGCGCGCGCATCAACCATGGCAGCCGCAGCGCCGCTCCCATCGCGCGCGTGCGCCCTGGTGCGAGGAGCGCATCGGAAGAAATCACACACGCGTTCTGTGATGACATCGAGCGCGGTGGCGGTCCCGGTGGAGGACAGCGCCAAGGTGCAGGTGGCGTGGAAGGCGGCGATTGATTTCAAGTACGTGCGGGACAACGCGGACAAGGTGCAACGAAACGCTCAAGTGCGCAAAGTGGACGTCGATGTGCGAGAGATCGTGAATAAGTACGAAACTCTGAATGCGCTGAACGTTGCTTGCGATGAGATTCGCGAGAAAAGAAACGCGAATGCGAAGAGCATGAAAGGGAAGCTGGAAAAAGAGGCGAGAGATGCGCTCGTCGCCGAGGGAAAAGAGTTAAAAGACAAACTTGCAGCGCTCGAAGGCGATTTGGCGACGCTCGAAATGGAGTTGCAAGTTATGGCACAAAAGTTGCCAAACATGACGCACCCGGATGTTCCAGAAGGATCGGAGGAGAACACTGTGACGCGAGCGACAGTGGGCACGCAGCGCGCATTTACATTTCCAGTGCAAAATCACGTAGATCTCGGCGAAAAGCTTGGGATGTTTGATTTTGAAACTGGAAGCAAAGTGAGTGGGAGTAGGTTCGTATATCTCACCGGCGCTGGGGCGATGTTGGAGTTGGCGTTGATTAATTGGGCGTTCGCCAAGGTTGTGAGCAAGGGCTTCAAGCCGATGATGGTGCCAGATATGGTGCGCAGTAGCGTGGTCGAAAAATGCGGTTTCCAACCTAGAGCGGAGAACACGCAGGTGTATAGCATTGAAAACTCGGACCTTTGTATGGCGGGCACCGCGGAGTTGCTTCTTGGGGGCGTTTACATGGATGAAGTAGTCGATGAAGCCAAGCTGCCAATCAAAATGGCTGCGTTCAGCCACTGTTTCCGCACTGAAGCCGGTGCCGCTGGCGCGCAAACTCGAGGTATGTATAGATTACACCAATTTAGCAAAGTGGAAATGTTCGTCATCTCCACTCCGGAGCAGTCAAATGCGCTTCACGATGAGTTAATTGGGATTGAGACAGAGATGTTCAAAGAGCTCGGGTTCCACTTCAAGGTGTTGGACATGCCCACGGAAGATTTAGGTGCCCCTGCGTACAGAAAGTTTGACGTCGAAGCGTGGATGCCCGCTTTGGCGCGCTACGGCGAAATTTCTAGCGCGTCGAACTGCACGGATTACCAAGCGAGACGATTGAACATCAAGTACAGGCCAAATGCGGTGGATGGCAAGAAGCAATCTTTGGTTCACTGCCACACGTTGAACGCCACGGCGTGCGCAATTCCTCGCATGATTGTTACTATTCTCGAGAACTTCCAGCAAGAAGACGGTACTGTGATCGTTCCCGAGGTTCTTCGACCATACCTTGGCGGCGTTGATATCTTGCGCCCAGAAGCTTAGATTCGCGAACGTGAACCTCATTATTTACCAGCTTGGCTGGAGTTGTGTATTCGTTTATTATTAAAATACATAACGACGGATCTTGAGTTTATTACCACGACCACCACCCGCCTTTCTTGTTGTTTTTCTCCCACGCAGCAATCCACTCCGCAGCCTCTTTTGCGCGCGCTTCAGGGGTACTTGAGCCACTCGATTTTCGCTTCCACGCGTCGATCCACCGTTGAGCTTCTGCGGCGCGAGAGCTCGGCGAGCTCGAGCTCTTGGACTCAACTGCTGCCACTGGTGCTGCTTGCGGTTTCGGTTTCGGTGCTGACTTGGCGGCTGAAACATCGCTCACTGACGTTCCGTCAGTCTTGGAGGTCAATGCATACAATCCAACAGCGAGGAAAGCCGAAAGCGCCGTCAACGGACTAAACGTCATCGTTCTTTTATCGTTATCGGCAGGCGGCGCGACTCGCTTTTTGTTGCCTTTTTGCATCGATGCCTTTTTCACCGAACGCTTCGCCTTGGTAGGTTTCCCCTTTGCGCTCGCCTTAGACTTTTTCGCGGGCTGTGCCTTCTTTGTGTCCGGTTTCGATTTGGATGAAAGCTTAGTCTTGGCTTTCGGCGTCGCCGCTGGTTTTCCAGCAGGCGCTGGGTTCGCTTTGGGCGTCGACTTCACCGCGGCTGCGGGCGCGGATGCGCTCGCTCGCTTGGGCGCTTTCGGCGCGGGCGTCGCCTTTGTCGCCGACGCCGCCACCGGCACGGGCGTCGCCTTTGTAGCCGGCGCCGCCACCGGCGCGGGCGTCGCGTTTGTCGCCGGCGCCGCCACCGGCGCCGGCGTCGCCTTTGGTAGAGACACCGTCTTTGCCGCCGGAAGCTCAATGACCGGCGCCGGTTTCTTCGCTTTCTTCTCTCTCGGAGCCACCGGCGCCGGTTTCACCGCCACCGCTGGCGCCGTCTTCGCGGCTTCGGCTGGAATCTCCGTCAAACCAGCCAATCGAGACCCCTTTGGCTTCTCCGGCGCCACTTTCGTGTACAGCGCCTCGACGTCGAGCTCCGTCGACGTCGCCGCGGCGAGACCGGCGTCGCCGCCGCACGCGCTCACCGCGAGCGCTATCGCCATCGCCATCGCCCCTCCCCGTCGTTCCACTCGTCCCTTATCCTCGTCAACCCCATTCGTCTTTGACCTGTGCGTTCGTTCGCCCTACGGACGCGTCAATTCATCTCTCACGCCTCGTCCTAAGCGCTCGTCTCGCCTTCGCGTCTCCGCGTACCTCGTTCGTCGTCTCTCCCTCGCGTTCATGACGTTTTCGTTCTCGTTCGACGACGACGTGCGTTTCACAGCGACGTATTCGCGCCGTTCGTCCTCGCGAATGCTTCGTAGTCGTCCTCATAGTCCTCGTCGTCGTCGCATTCGTCCTCGTCGTCGCATTCGTCCTCATCATCACCGCCATCGTTCGCCCCGCTCGCGCGCGCGCGACTGCGAACGCACCGGTCGCGAACGCGCGCTCGAGGCGTCGTCGACGTGACTGACCCGAGCGAATAATCCGAATCGCGAGTCGCGAATCGCGAGTCGCGAGTCGACGGCGGGACCGGGGTGGTTGATCGACCGACCGAATGGAGGCATGACCGACCGACCGATACCGACACCAATAGACCATCGCCAATCGCCAATCGCGATCGCCCGCGAATCGCGACTCGCGATCGACGTCGTGCGTTGGGAACGACCGAACGAACGACCGAACGAACGATGGGATGGGACGGGGGAATCGACGAATGAATGGAATGAGTGACAGTGAACGACGCGCGCGTGAGGAGTGTGGTACGAGAGCGCGCGATGACGAACGACGGAGAGAAAAAGGAAAAGAACACACGGAAAGAACGCGAACGCATGGACGTCAAGGCGAGCGTCGAAAACGACGGGCGAACGAGGAAACACGCGAACGCGCGAACAGAGGGAGAGAAGACGAAACTCTTGGGACGACAAGGAAAGCGAGTGAGTGCGAACGCGCACGCGGAGGCGCTGACGGAAGAAGAGAAAGCCGCGGAGGTGGAGCGATCGCGAGTGAAGGCGATAGAGGCGGAGGAGAAGAGAAGAGCGGGAGAACGAGCCAAGGCGGAGGAGGAGGCGAGAGCGCGAAGAGAAGAGTTGGAGAGTAGGCGAGTGGAATACGAACGGGCGAGCGATGCGAGACGACGAGCGAGGGAAGGGAACGCATCGCCGTCGCGTCCGGATGAAGCGACGCTGAAAATGCGAGATTCGAGCATTAAAAAGAATACGACGGTGATCAAAAAGTTGAAAATGATAACCGAGGAACAACGAGCGGCGTTGAAACAAGAGTTAAGCAAGGTTAACGTGAGCAAGTACGTCACCGAAGCCGCGGCGGCGTGCGCGGAGGGTAAAATGAAGAGTTCGGATGTCTACGCCGCGGTGGAGGTGATTTCTTTGCTGCATCAAACGTACGTTGATTTCACGCCGCCGCTCATCGCGGCTTTGAGCGCGGTGGTGTTACCTCCCAAACCGGAGACGTTGTTAAAAATGGCCGAGGGTGAGGCAGAAAACTTAACATCGCCGCTGCAAAGGAGAATCAAACTACGGCTGTTCATGGAGCTCCACCTCGCGGGGGTGTGTCGAGACGTCAAGCCTGTGCTCGAGGCGGTCAAAGAGTTGGCGCGCCTAGAGTACAAAACATCGCCAGAATTGTTTCAACACTCATTGAGCACGTTGTCAAGCTTCGCGAAAACTTTCGCGGTGGAGATGCTCGGGATCGCCCCAGAATTTGAGCCGCGCGCAAATGATTACATCTTGCCACCGGAAGTGCAAAAGGAGTTCAAAGGGGTGTTGAATGCGTATTGCGACCGGGTATTCCTCGTCCTCGTTGAAGCTTTCAACGCTGTGACGGCACAAGAGCGCGAGATGGCGCGTCTATTAGAACGAACTGGGGCAATTAGCGAATCGGCGTCTGTTGAATTCGCTGCGCTTACAAAGGTTTTTGATGGGCTCTTGAAGGGCGCAAGCGCGTTGACCGAAGCATTGGAGCGCGAGCTCCCGGAGATGAAAAAGAAAGCGGAAGTGGCGAAGGTATCGACTGCTGGCACGATGGAACTACACCGCGGTGGCGTGACTCGAACTGTTGAGAGCAGCGACCTGTGGGAAGATGACGAACAGCAACACTTTTATGAAACTTTGGCTGACTTGCGCGCATCCATTCCCGCCGTCTTGCTCGCTGAAAAGGACACGACGAATGAGACGGAAGCGGAGCGATTGCAACGTGAACGAGAAGAAGAAGCTGAAGGTCGAAGTGTGAAGCTGGAAGGGCTGCTGATGCGTTTGTCGGATTGCTTCTCCAAGGATAAGGCAGATGCAATTTGCACAGATTTTTGTTACATAGCCGCCCGCGGCGGCAGGAGACGTTTGACTCGCGAATTTTTGCGCGTTCATCGTTCTGAGACGTCTCGTCTGCCGTTTTATGGTAGGATGATCGCCACTCTTTCCGAAGTCTTTCCCGACATCGGTTCCGAGGTCTCACAAACGCTAAAGGAGGAATTTGACTCATTGGCAAGAAAAGGGAAACGAGCGCACATCGAAGATCGTTTGAAAAACATCAAGTTCATCGGCGAACTCGTGAAGTTTGGTATGATAACTGATGCCGTTATTTTCAGTGTTATCAAAGTTTTACTCGATGACTTTCAAGGAGACAACGTTGACGTTCTGTGCTGCTTGTTTGATGTCGCTGGCTTGTACCTGACGAGATTGCCAACTTCTGCGAAGCGCATGGGAAGTATCTTGGATATTTTTCTGAGATTAAAGGCGGTTAGTGATCTTGACCCGCGCCAGTGCGCGCTTCTCGATGGCGCTTATTTTACATGCAGGCCAGCGCAGACTGTTATCGTGAGAAAGGTTCGCCCTCCGCTTCACGAGTACATTCGCCATCTCATTTACTCGCAACTTTCAAAGAATTCTCTCGAAAAAGTTACGCTGCAGCTGCGAAAGTTGCCTTGGCAAGAGACTGAGCCGTACTTACTCAAACGCTTGTTGAAAGTTTGCAAGGGCAAATATGCTTCCATTCCGCTTGTGGCGATTCTCATCTCCAGGCTATCCAAGTTCTACCCGATGTTGGCTGTGCGCTCTCTCGATGCAGTCTTTGAAGACATTCGATTTGGTTTGGAAGAAAACGCAATGTCGATGCATCAGCGACGAGTGGCAAATATGCGATTACTTGGTTTTCTTTACAAGGAGCGAATAGCGAGTTTTCGAGAGATATTGGACACGCTCTATCTGATCATCTCGATTGGATACGATGGACGTAAGGCAGATGACCATCCCAAAGACACGATTCGATTACGAATGGTATGTACACTCCTGGAAACATGCTTCAACGCTCGAGGGTCATTGAACTATTCTCAGCGCAAACAACTCGACAAGTTCCTACTATTCTTTCAGCGGTATGCGCTAACCAAGGAAGTCGCTTTGGATATTTCAAATGATGTCATGGAGGTTATGTTGTCATTAAAACCGCGCATCAAGATTTGTGAGACGTACGAAGAAGCTGATGCAGAGTGTAAAAAAGCATTAGATAAGTCTAAAGGAAACTCAAATGGTATAGAACTCGTGCCCGATGACGATGACGATGATGATGACGGTGACGGTGACGCTGACGACGCAGATGGGGACAAAGATGACGAAGATGTCGACATGGATGACGACGGCGCTTCAGCGCTAGATGACGAGTCGTTAGCTGATGTGGAAGCCATGGATGTGGGAAAATCCGTAACTACCGCAATCACCGATGACTTTGCGCAGGATCAGGAAGTCAAAGTACGCATGAAGCCTGAGTATGCAACAAAGCAAGAGGAGCGAGATTTTGAACGCGAGATGAACAAGTTCCTTGGTGGAACAGTCACGTCTGGGGTTTCCATGCTTGGCGGTGGTAGAAACCAACCCAAATTTGGGGTGAAATCAAAAAATGTATCTACTGGCACGATTGCTTTCAAGATGCTCGTAAAGAATCAAGGAAAGCAAGGAACCCGAGAGTTGCACGTTCCCGAGGGCGCAGAGTTTGTAGCCAACGTCAAGGAGGTTATGAAGGCTGAAGAAGCCGAGTTAGCTGAAGTTCGACGGCGTGTATTGAATAGTGCCATGTACGATGATGATGCGCCACCAGCCGTGCCAAGTCCGACTTTTGGGGCTCCGCGTAGAGGAGCAAGTAATCGCCGGCAGCAAAGTTTGAATATCACGGGTCGTCTGTAACGTGTCAACTGTATTAGTTTTTAGTTGAATGAATTGAATATTTGATCATAGTTCTAAAAGCACCTAGCTGGCTCGAAACAAATGCGCTCTGATGTTGTTTTAGAGTTTCACAGAATCTAAGTCCGAAGCGATGCCCGTTGCTGTATCTTCTACGATGAAGTTGCACGCTGGCTCACCAGGAGTTGCTTCTTCAGCCTTGTCGCCCGCTTGCGGATCCGTCGTGAAGCAAAGCGAGATTTCGGAAACGCCGATGGCACGCTTGATGAACTCCATATTATCCAGTAAAACACTCATCTCGTCAAAAATAATCTTAGTGTTCAGTGCGGATGCCCCAGCAGCCTTTGTCTCATCCATCTTGAATTTGACAAAAGGCATGACCATCTTCATGACGTTCTTAAAGTTTGCATCGGACGCGAGCTCGCTGTTCTTGACCTTTTCAAGAATATCGGTGATTGCGGGGAACTCGCCAGTCTTTGTATTATATGACTGTTTCAAAATGCCCAGGCAGACCGCTCTCCAACCAATAAATTCGCTAGCGACAACGATGTTTGCCTTCGTGACATGCTTTGGCTGCAGCACGGGTCCCTTTTTCGGCGGAGCTGTGCACTTCGCAATACCCTTGCGCATGCTGGTAATCATATCGTTCAAATACTTGTTCGCAGCCGTGAGAGCGACGTCAGGGGCTTCACCCTTGGGGAAGCCGGCCTTAGTGACAGTGCCGGACTTCTTAAGGATGTTTCCATAGATGTGCTCGCATGTATGCGGGCAGATTGGGGCGAGCAAAAGCGTTTGTACCTCCATGAAACGCTTGACGAGATCCACTTGCATGCCACCATCTTCGGCGGACATCAAACGGTAAGCATCACGCGCAGCTTGCAAATCGTGGAAACCAGACTTGAGCGCTTCGCGGAACATCATGTTTTCATAATTCTTCTCCGTCTCTGCAATCGCAGTGTTCATAGCATTTGCAAATACTCGATCGATGAACTTGGTGGGTGCTTCAGTTCGCAGTTTACTAGCCTCAATATCAGCGCTTTGCTCTTCGAACCAGGCCAGTTCCTTTGTCAAACGCAAGATGGCAGCATTTGCCGTTTCCTCAACATAATTAGCATCTTCAACAGTGTCACCAGCGTCAGCCAAAGTAAAGCGCATGGCATCAGCGCTAAATTCTTCGATCGCTTGCTTGAGTGTCTTGAAGTTGCCGGTGGACTTACTCATCTTTTCATTGTTCAAAAGCAAGTGACCGTTGGTTCTAAACGCACGCGGCCACATCTTTTCATCCTCCCATATGGCCGTGTGATTGTAAATAGAAAATGTCAAATGGTTTTGAATCAAATCCTTGCCCGACACACGAAGATCAAACGGGTACCAGTAGTTGAACTCCTTAATCATGCGATCCAACAAATCGCGAGGGAATGCATCTTCAGAAGGCTTGCTTGCACCCAAGAAAACGGCATCCCAGACCTCATCCGTAAGCTTGCTGGGATCAACGGAAGGGCGCGCCTTGCCAAACATATCACCACCTTGCAACAAGTGCGCGACGGTATAGTAAGCCATATAAATGGTAGAATCAGACAGTGACTCTATCAAAAACTGTTCATCCCAGGGCATTCGCGTGCCTAAACCGAAAGAACGGCTGCACGCCCACTGGCGCAACCAGTCGAGTGTGTGCGCAAATGAGTTGTGCGCTTCTTCGTGGTAGCAGTTCATGTTCTCGAGGCACTTCTCCGCCTTCTTTCTCCACTGCTCTTCACCGTATTCGAGGTACCACTGATCAGTGAGCGCGACGACGCACTCGCCACCAGAACGAGACATGACTGTGCGCTCGGGCTCAGAGTACACCAAGCCAGTGTTTTCGGCGATCATCTCTTCCTTGATCAAAGGCTTCGCCACCTTGACAGGCTCTCCCTTGTGGTTGCCGACGAGCATGACGCCATCGGTGAAACCCTTCAAATAGGTTCTGTGTTTGGCTTCGTCAAGCTTGACGCGATCGTTTTGCGACTGAATCTTCAACTCGGCGCATACAATTGGGGCGCAAGCGTCGCCAAACTCAGGAATGTGCACGCATGGCACAACTTCGAATGGCATCACCCACTCATCCTTGACGCTGAACTTCTGACGAAGGGCGGGTTTTGCTTTCAAGTCGCTGAGCGCCATAAAATCATCCGGGGAGTCTGATGGCACAGAGGTGACGACACCGGTGCCCTTGTTCATCAAAATTGTCATCATCGGCAAGCAATAAATCTTTTCAAGTATAGCTCGTGGAGATTTCACAGCGCAACCAATCAAGGCTTGGCCCTTGAAAGTCAATAAGCACTTCGGCTTGCCTTCTTCTGCGAACTTCTCTTGATAAGACAAGTTCAACGCCGCTCGTTCGCACATCACTAGCACTTCGCCATTCGCAAGCTCGTAGGCACCATAATCGCCATCCGGCAAAATCCAGCAGTTAGTTTGACCGTACATCGTTTCCGGACGCAATGTTGCAGCTGCTAAAAATACTTGCTTGCCAGCCAGCGATGCGAGCTCACCAGTGAGGCATTCGTCGTAAACAGCCATCTTGATCAGTAAGTACTCTTGCGGGCCGACGCCTTCACCAGACGCGCGGTCGTGATCTGCACATGGTTGCCCATCAATCGGCGAGTACACCGCGTAGCGCTTCGCCTTGACGATTTTCCCAATCTTCTTCAGCGTGTTGAATTGCCAGCGAACGAACGCGTCGTAGAACGGGTTAACATCCGTGGTGATGAACGAACGCCGCCAGTCCACTTGACAACCCATGGCGGTGACGTCCCGCTTTGCCAGCGGCGGGAAATAATTTAACCAGTGTATAGATTCCGCAAACTTTGGAATTTCTTCATCATCAATCCCGCTCGCTTGCATTATTCCCCACTGCGTGTTTTGCGTCCCCTTCTTCGCGGTCGCTTTTGATTTCTTTGCGACAAACTTGGTAGGATCCGTCGGTCCCGCGTTCGCCGCCTCCTCCGCCGCTTTTGCCTCTGCCTTTGCCTCCATCTCCGCCGCATCGGGAAACACCGGTGGATTCCCATACGCTGCGATCTCATTTTTAATCTTATCCGCGCACGCCTTGATCGGCATCCCAGTACAATGAAACGCAAACGGAAACAGCGTTTGATCTCCCTTGAGACGGTGATACGCGCTCGCAAACTCGAGTTTGGACAGCGAAAACGCGTGTCCGAGATGCAACAATCCGTTCATGTACGGATACGGAAAATTTCCAAAAAACTTGGCCTTTCCTTCTCCCTCATTCGCGTTCGCCGCGTCCACTTCGAACGTCTTCTCCGCGCGCCATTTCTCCTGCGCGATGCGCTGGAGGTCGAGCAACGCGTCCCGCCGCTGCGTGTTCTTCCCACCCTCCATCTCACTCCTCCCTCCTCGTTCGTTCAATCGATCGCGTTCGTTCGTTCGTTCGTTCGTTCGTTCGTTCGTTCGTTCGTTCGTTCGTTCGTTCGTTCGTTCGTTCGTTCGTTCGTTTCCCCCGTTCGTCCTTCGCGTCGTTCGCGCGCACGAGTGCGCCGCCCGTCGACGCGCGCGCGCTCGTCGTGCGCGACGTCGTCGACTCACGACTCCCACGAGGTCACGAGTCACGAGGACTCACGAATCACGACTCGTCGTCGACGGTCGACGAACGTTCGATGACGCGCGACGACGCGCGACGACCTCGGCAGTGCGCGACGGTCGAGGACGACAAAAGGGCGATCGAGGGCGATGCCGAGCGACGTGGAGAATCACGGACGGGCGATATGGACCCCGTTCGCGACGCCGAGCGCCACGTCGGGGGCGTCGCACGGCGTCGAACAAGTGCTCAAACTGAACATTGTGAATTCAGAGTACTATCGAAAGATCGCGAGCGAGTGCGACTTCATGGCGATCGTGGATGAGATATACGAGTTAGTGGATCACGTCGAACCTTGGATGAGCTCGAAGAGCGCGCGAGGGGCGTCGACGGGGTTTTGTTTGCTGTTTAGGTTGTGCGAAATTGGATTGGATGGGAAACAAGTGGCACACGCGTTGCGGCACCGGGACTCACCGTATATACGAGCGATTGGGTTTTTATATTGCCGCTACGTCATGGATGGTAAGGAGTTGTTGTCGGTGTTTGAGCCGTATTTTGGAGACGAAGAAAAGTTCACTCCGTCGCCGAATGGAAAGGAGGTGACGATGGGGACGTTTGTGCGCGACTTGTGTCTGGACCAGCACTACTTCGAGACGATATTTCCACGAATTCCCGAAGTAGCGCGCCGAAAACTTGTCGAACGCATCGTCGAGCTTGGATATTCCGATAAACCCCTCGGTTGCGGAGGGCAGGGTGGGAATAGACGACATAATGATGGGAGCGGTCGACCGCAAAGCGTGAAGCACGCGTTGTCGATGCAAGTCGGGAGACGAGCACCGCACGGTCAGGGCGGTGGGCGCGACGGAGACCAAGGGCGCGATGACGACAGAAGGCAAAATTACGACAGACGCGATCGATCGAGAGACAGAGATGACACAAGAGACCGCGACCGTGATAAGTACAAGCCGTATGTCAAATCCTACGACAAGTACGACAAGTACGACAAGTACGACAGGCGACGGGATCATTAGAAATTAGCAATATGGTGTGATTGTACAAATGCATAGAGATCGGAACTAGTAGTACAGCAAAGAATGACGTCTAATACAACTTTTTAGCCGCAAGATGAGATGGTCTATTAGGCAAGACTCTTACTCATCCAAGGATGCTCAAGAGCTTCACTCGCACTCAGGCGATAATCAGGATTGACTGCGAGTAACATTTCGAGAAAGCCGATGAAACCGTCATCTTCGGCACCAATTCTCTTCTGCAAGCACGTTCGCTTGGGACGTAACACGACGACACTTCCGCTCATTTCTTCAGTCTCATACAAGAATCCTTCTTTTGTGAAAAACTTGTGGCTATGAGCGCCGCTGCTGAGGAGCTTAGGATCAAACGGACCTCTGATACTAACCATTCGCGCCAGAAGCGTAGGTACAGATGTGTTTTTGAACAAAACTTGACCAGTGTACAATTCAGCCAAGATACATCCGAGCGACCAAATGTCAGCCTTCTGCGAATACTTTGCGCCGACAATGACCTCGGGAGCGCGGTAAGCTCTCGACTGAGCATAGCTGCTCATTTGATCCGTCGTGAAACACGAACTCCCAAAGTCGATCACCTTGATGGTGCAATCGGCGTAAGAGCGCATGAGCACATTTTCTGGTTTCAAGTCGCAGTGAATTAAATTCAACCCATGCATAAATTTCAGCGCCGTCAACACTTGCCGGGCAACAGATTGAATGCGCTCAAGTGAAAAGTACTTCGTATCCGAGGTTGCTATGTCGTATTTTTGAAACTCGTACAAGTTTGCACGCAACAACTCGCTGACAATGAACAGATGCTCTTTAAAATAAAAGTAATCAAGCATTCGCAGGATCCCATGCTCGTCATCCGGGTCTTTGTCGTTCATATACTTCAGGAGCTTGATTTCGTCTAGGCCTTGATCGATGTAATCCTTGTTGTTCTTCACAATCTTCAAGCACACTGGCCTGTCCGTCTGCAAATCTTGGGCTCGAACGGTTTTACTGAACGCTGCTCGACCAATACCCTCGACAATCCTGTATCGATTAGCCACAATATCGCCATACTTCATAGTAAATTCTTTCGAGTGCTCGAACCCCGTTCGATTCACTCGGTGATAAATTTTCAAATCAAATGAATCAAATACTTCGGCGTTCCGAGCTTGGACTACCCAGTTGGACCGCATCGGCTTCTCGATACTATCCTCCGGCGGCTCGCTCGCACTCACGTCCGCGAAACTAAAACTTGTCGCGCGATCCAACGCGCTTGCGTCACTTGCATGCGCGATTTCATGCACCGCGCCAACTCCGCCAGACTTTGTTTCTGGCGCAAAGCGTACGTATCCATCCGCGTGCTCCGCCTCGTCGACGTCCCTTTCGCCGTCTTCGTCATCCTTCAAAACCTCCGCCGTTAGGAACGTTTCCACGAGATAATTCTTCACGTCATGCCTCGCGATCGACGCGCGATCGAAACCTTCATCGTTGTTGTCTCGGTATTCGCACGCCGCCGTCCCTTCGCTTCGCCAGTATTCCAAAACCTCTTCGTGCGTCACCCCACTCGGAACGTCATACGGCGCGATGCTCGATGCCGATCGAGGCGTATCATTATGATTATCACCGTGCGCGTGCGACGTCGCGATCGTCGTCGCTTGCCCGTTCATATTGACGCTCATCAACCGCGCGAGCGTCGACGCTTGCCACGCTTCCTCTTCGTCCTCGTCCTCGTCCTCGTCCTCGTCCTCGTCCTCATCCCGCGCGTTCGCGTCGAGGCTGAAATCGTTCCCAAACCACGTCTCCCCGTTCGAATCGCCCTCGATCGCGCTTAAATGTTCGCTGGAATCCCCCAAACGCGCGCTCAGTTCGTTCACGAGCGCGAGCTCGCACGAGTACAGCTCGTGCCTGCGCAAAAACTCCAGCGTCGATTTCAGCGCCCGCGCGTCCTCGCGCATCGATGGTTTCATATTCGACCTTCGTCCCGTCGTTCGATCGTCCCGTCGTCGTCGGTGCTTTGTGACGCACCCCTAGCTTTCGCGTTGGATTTTGGCTTTCCCAACACACCTCAGAGCCACGCGCGCAGTGCGTCGCCGATCGCTCGTCGCTATGACGACCGTTCGCGCATTCGCGTGCAATGATTTGCTGGCGTACAACGACGTCAACGTCGACGCGCTCACGGAGACGTACGGGCTGGCGTTTTACTTGCAATACCTCGCTACGTGGCCAGAATACTTTAGTGCAGCGACGTCGTGCGAGGGCGCGGTGATCGGGTACGTCATGGGAAAGTGCGAAGGACGAAACGAACAGTGGCACGGACACGTCACCGCGGTGACCGTGGCGCCGAATCACCGAAGACAAGGATTGGCGAAGATGTTAATGGGAGAGCTCGAGGAGGTCACCGAGCGCGAGCACGATGGATACTTTGTGGATTTATTCGTGCGCGTCTCTAACGCGGTAGCTATCGGGATGTACGAAAAGTTTGGATATACGGTTTACAGGCGAGTGTTGAATTATTACGCCGGGCAGGAGGATGGATTTGACATGCGAAAGGCGATGCGGAGGGACGTGGCAAAAAAGTCAGTTGTGCCACTTACGAGACCGGTGCACCCGTGGGAGATTGAATGGGATTGACGAGCCGTTCCGCTCGCGTGTGCGCCGTTGGATGTTGTGTAATTCTATGCTTCTACTGTAGTTGATACTTTCATAAAAAGCGCTTATCACTAGTTTCAGACATCTACGGGCTCCCACCACTTAAAGTCAGCCCTGCCGCTTGTCGCATTTCGCACGCGGTATTGCAAATCATTCACCGCCGATGATTCGACGATGAGCTGAATGTGCACCGAACCATCATCACTGTATTCTTCATCTACTTTAACCGCCTTGAATTCATCCAATGCAGAGTAAACGCCGCCAAGGTCGCTCGCTGCGCAGTTCACCGTTGCATCGACTATCGGCTTCACCAGCGTCGCCGTTTCTCTGGCTTTCTCTAGCACGAGCTGCGCCGCGCCGCCATACGCGCGTATGAGGCCGCCAACGCCGAGCTGCGTACCGCCGTAATAGCGCGTCACCATGCAAACTACGTAATCCAATCCAGATGCATTCACCGCGTTCATGATGGGCTGCCCGGCACTGCCTCCGGGCTCGCCATCGTCGCTAAACCTATATACACTCTCGCGCGTGCGAAACGCCCAACAGTTATGAGACGCGCTTAAATCTCGATTGTCACGTATGAATGCCAACGCGTCGTCGGCGGAGACGCACGGCGCGCATTTCGCTACGAAGCGACTCTTCTTGACTTCAGTGTCCACTGTCGAGGTCTCGCTTGGGGTGTGATAGGCGCCGGGCACAGCGCCCACCGCTTTCGCTGGTCTTCGACTCGCAAATGTACGTCTTGTTGGGAGCAAAGTGAGAGTCTCGCCGAGTGCGCGGAGGGTTGCTGATAACATGACGCTCGTTCTAGCGCGCCGAGCTGTGACATGCTAGTAAGTGCGGCAACATTTCAGATTAACTAACGATGTATCATCATCATGCTGTACGTTTTCTATGTTCTATAAGAGTTGTATATTTCATCTACGCCCATTCGTCGGCTTGAATACGGCTCTGGCCACTCGGATTCGTGACAGTTTTGGACACCGCAAACAACAAATTGAGCTTGTCAGCCCCATCTGGTCGAGCACTCCTCTTTGGTGAGTTTGCAGCCTTCAAATCTGCGTATCCAACTTGCGTTTCGTTATTTTCCAGTTGTGACATTTGAATGCTCGATAAATGCACCGCGGACTTCGTGATTTCTTTGTTTCTATTGTTCCGGTCTGGGGTTGGGAACGGATCGGGAATGGGAAATTGGTCGTCATCGTCGGCATCCATACCCTGGGCTAAATCTTGCACTAAATCAGCGACAGAATCAGCGTGATCTTTAACAACGCTTTTCTGACGTTTGTTTTTCGGAGTTATACCCGATGACGAACGTGAGAGTGGCGTGCGGCCCCGCGAGCCTCCTGATGTGATTTTTACGTCTACGTTTGGAGTCACTCGAGTGTGTGGCGTGGTGAATTTAGAGCCGGAAGCATCCATGGGAGATGGACATGATTGAAGCAGGCCGGATAAATCCTTGCCCATCACCAAAGATTTGCGCTGAATGCCCGGTGTTTTCGTGGATTCATCTGCGGGAGCTGCGTCAGAGCCATCGACGCTCGCTTTACGTAGTTTTTCCTGCGTAGTAGGCTCTGTGGCTTCCGATTTCGGATCCGCTTCTGATCCAGGATTATACCCCGACTCATCCACATGCGAGCCAGACTTTACACAAGCGTAAAGCCATTCCGCGGTGACGATTTTCAATCCCCACGTCTTTGCCGCATCAAACTTGGCACCGTTTGCCGTCGGCACCAACAAGTGCGTGTTTTTGGCTCGAGCTAGGCGATCGGAATATTTCGCGCCCAGCAGCACGCACAAGATCTTGAGCGTCTTCTTCGTCGTTTCGTCGTATGAAGATGTACTCACGCACACGTCAGCAAGTGTTTTGTTCGATACTGTGCGGGGAAGCGGTTGGTACGCCAACGAGTTGTTCGTCGGCAAAATTTCCCCAGCTTCCACGCACTGCTCGAGCCAGAAGCACGTCACGTATTGCGCTCGGCTCTGATTCATTCGCACAAGTTCATTTCTCTCTTTCGCATCCGGAGCTGCAGGACAGACGATGTAACTTGCGGTCATGAACTCTCGTCCACTGCGTGAGTCGATGACTTGACCACCACCCTGACTGATGTACTCGCGTGACACTGAAGCTTCATCTTCGCACAAAAGAGCAGATAAAGCTATTCGAACGTCAACAAATGGCGTGCAAGCGTGAGAAGCTTCGCCAGATTCGTCTTGTCTATCAACCGCGCAGACTTCCGTAGGTGGCAGTTCCGTCGCCGTATTTGGAGCGGTCTCCGTCACGAGCGCGCGTGCAAGAACTTCGCGAGTGAGCGGATTTTGAGCTCGAGGTATGATCTTTGGCGGCGATCTGACGTCGACCGCTGGCGTCGGCACCGTCGGTTTTAGGCGACTTGGGCGGGCCTGAGCTTGGTCAAGCTCGCCGACTGCGCCGCTTGAGTCGGTAGGATTGCCTGAAAGTGCTGCTGAATGCGTCGCCATAGTCATCTTACACCTTGCCCACGCCTCTTCTGTTACTAAATAATCTTCAATCGGCAAGCACTTCTTTTGCCAAGTGCAAGCTAAAAGCCAACTCGACATCACGCATCTTTCTTTAGCCATCCTCACATCGTTCATTTGGAAAGCGCGGCAATATTTACTCAAAACAATGTGCGTTGCCTTGCGGAAATCCCTCGTGGTAATCGCCGCTCCCATACGAACTTGTTTCAAAATCTCAGAAGCGTTCTCGTCATCTCGCGGTGAATCCAAGCCGACGAGACAAATTCGACAGCCGAATAAATAATGCGAGTCCCAAGGCGTGTCGTCCTCCACCGGCGGAGGTGGAACCCACTTCTCTTTTTTCTTTACCACCGGCGCCGGTGCGTCCACCACCCCGAAGCGCTCCGCATCCAAGTGCTCTTCCGCTCGTTCGCATTCGTCCAACCACTTCTCGTTAACTATGCGCACCGTTCCCCACTCTTTGGCATGCTTATACTTTTGACTGTTCGTGTTCGCCGCGATCAAATGCGTCGTCACAGATTGAACCAAATCTCCCGAAAACGTTCCCCCGAGCTTCACGACAGTCTCCTCAATCTTTTGCCTCGTCGGCAAATCCGTATAACCCGTCAAGCTCACGATTAGCCCAGCGAGTGGTGGGACTTTATATCTATCCATCGGGGCTAACTTTTTCCCGGTCGCGCTATCTCTCAACCACTGCGCCGTTACGATTGGTTTTCTCATGTTTCGCGCCAGCTCGTACTTGGCTGAATTTGTTTTCGCCGCCACGCACGCGTCAAAGTGTTCGACTCCGGTCCAGTTTCGCTCGAGCGTGATATTCAGCGTCGATGCTAGTAATTCGAGTTCATCCTGTGTATTTATAAACGCATGACGTCAGTTTCCGCGTCGCCTTTGAGCGCTTTGAATTCAAATGTAACGTACGGTTTCGCGAGCATTAAACCCGGTACAGATGAGCACGGTCGACATCGCGCGAGGTGGACGCGCGAATACGAGCGAGGAAACGCTCTTCTATCGCTACGACGCGCCAGCGAGGTGACTTTCGACGCGACGTGGCGCACTGGAGTGAGGGTTTGGACGTCTACGGTGCCTGTTTTGGCGAACGGATGACGAGCGGCGCGAGCAAACAAGAGGGAAATCTCGGTCGCGATCGAGAGATTCGCGCGGATATGAGAACAGTGCGGTTTTAGAAAGAAACGACGCAGAAAGGCCAATCGTTTCGCGTGTTCATTACACTCGACGCTATTGTTTGGAGAGTTGAGCAAAAGTTTTGAGCAAGCCAGTGACTTTTTTGTTCAACTCTGTGATTTCCTGTTGTTGCGCCTTTACAGTCGACTCTAGGCTACGCAACCGTGAGTCCGACTTTTGCTGGTTCTGCCTTACGACGGTTTGTTCTTTCTCTAAATCTAAATGCTTCGTTTCCAGATTCGAGAGAACCGTATTCATTGCCTTTACGCCAGCACGACGTTTCTCGTCGTCGGCGGCGAGCTCGATGGACCATTCTTCGAGCTTCAGTACGCGCGCTTGTACCTTGGCCTCCTCAACCCATAACATTTTCAAATGACTATCCGTGTTTTTGAACACGTGATCGTGCAGTGCGCCGAGACAGACCGGGTCTACGCAGCCCAAATCATAGTACGGACATTTCACAAGTCTCATTGTGCAACTACCGACCTGATGAGCTTTCATCGCGCTGCGCATTACGATTTCGTTGCAATTCAGCGTACACGGCACGCACTTGAAAGGACAACGTGCGTCGTGCTTTTCGAATAAATGCGCGCTAAAGCTCTCGGGGCAACCTTCGTTTTGGCAAGATAAAGGAAGAAATTTGCACGTCATCTTGTGCTCGAAGAGCGCCTCTTCATCCGCGCACTCGACAGTGCAGTGGGCTTGGTTATCCGAATCGTAAAGCTGTACGAGCCTTATCGCCAGTCTATCTCGCTCGTTCTCTGCCCAGGCGTTCGTGTTCACGAGGCTATTTTCCATTCTTATCACCGCGTCCGCCGCGGTCCCCAGCAAAGCCACTCCAGACATCATTCCCTTCTTTGAACTCGCAAACTGTTCGATTCCGAGCAACAGATCTTGTAGTGTGCGCGGTTTTCCATCGTCACGCTGTTCGCACAGTTTGTTCTCCATCTCGCGCGCGAACTCCTTCGCCATCTTCAATCGGCTCGTTTCGGTGCTTAAGACGGAAGTTTGGTGCACCACCGCCCGCGCAAGGGCGTTGAGGAGGCATATAGAAATGTTGGATGATGTTCCAATACATACGTGGTTACATTTCAGGCTCGTTGACGTCGACGGTTCGGACATGATTTGAGCTTGGAGGGATGAAATGGAGGGATGTTGCTGAAGTGAGGGTGAAGACCTGGTGGCTTAGACGAGGATAGTTCAAGCGCAGCGCCGGGCGACGGATGCGACGTGCGCCAGGAATGAAACGAGAAAGCGACGAACCTAAATGATTACGTTTAAGTATTCAAGTTTCATTGAGTGTGTTTGGTGAGTGTTGTACATTTGTGTGAGTCAAAGACTTGATTGCGCTCATGCCCTCGGCTCGGTGCTCAAGATGATTGCCAAAATCAAGAGCTCCTGTTCAACGTCAAGATGGACTTAGACGCGCAAAATTTGCAGGCTATTACGGAAAGCGATCGCGATCCAATCAGGCTGCGAGGCGCTCCATTGAAGTTGGTTGATCTCTGCACCAGCAGAGTATGCCAGTATGGGATCCAGTCCGCCTTCGGGCGGTTGGTTCATCGTGGACAAGTCCCAAATCAGCGCTTGACTGTCATCACCAGCCGTGCACATATGGCTCGAGCTGTGTGGCGCCCAAGCTAAAGTGTTCACGCTCGCTCTGTGTGAATGAAGCTCAGCAACTGGAAGTGTCGGGAAGCGAATGTCAAGTACGATGACGGGACTGTCCATGCAAATCGTCGCCATGTATCTCGGATCTTGCTTGTTCCAACCGAGGCGCAACAATGGGGTATCTGGGGTCTGGCTTTCATAGATGATCGTACTGTGATCTTTGTCTCTCAAATCAAATACCCGCACGCTGCCGTCAGCGCTCACGCTGGCGAACACCTCTGGCCCACCCCAGGCGATATCGTACACCTCCTTATCGTGCGCGATCAACTGCGTGTCCACACACTCGCGCTCAATGTCCCAAATCGTACAAGTAGTATCGATCGACGACGTGCCAACGCGCTGAAGCTTCGTCTCGTTCCAATCAAAGCTCGTCAACGGCGCGCAAAACTCGCTGTTCTTGTTGTTATTCAACAGCGACTTCATCTCCACCGTGTTGTCATCCTGCACTTGCCAGATTCTCAAATAATCCCCAGTCGTCGCTAACAAATCCTCTTTCGTGCACTCCTTATCCGGGATGAATAAAATCTTTGTGCACGGATACGGGTGCGTGAACGAACACTGCGCCTCCTCGGGAAACGTTCCCGTTTCCTCATCCAACGTCACGATTCGAACCGCGTTCGAGTACTCCTCCATGAAACTCCCGCACGCTAATCGATAGGGTTTATCTTGTCTCACCTACACCATCACGAGCGCTCGTTTCATTCGTCAGTCCCATCCTCGTTTCTCTCTCGTTCTCCGCTCGTCGTCCCGCGTCCCGTTTTCATCCGGCTCCGCGCGTTCGCATCGCCTCCGTCCTCACGTACGCTCCAATTCGCCGCATAAATCATCCATGGCGCTTCATACGTATATATCTCCGCTCGTTTTTCCCCATTCGTCGCCATCGTCGCGCTCGACGATCGAGGTGTCCCTCAATCACGCGCGATCGTACGATCGCCGTCGCGCCTTCGCGCGCTTTTCTTCCCGTCGATCACCGCTCGCTTCTTCCTCGATCCTTTCAACGCTCGTCTCTCGATTCGCGTTTACGTCTTCGTTGTCGTCTTCGTTGTCGTCTACGTTTTCCTTCGTCGTCGTTCGCGCTCCTGTGATGCGCGTCGCACGACGTCGCGCGATTCGAACGGAGGGAGAGAGAGGGTCGAGCGCGCGCCGTATCGGTCGGTCGGTCACTTGATCGGTCGGTCACTCGGTCACTCACTCGGTCGGTCACTCACTCGGTCGGTCGGTCACTCAGTCGAGAACTCGGTCGGTCGACCACTCACTCGGTCGGTCGGTCACTCAGTCGAGAACTCGGTCGGTCGACCACTCACTCGGTCGGTCGACCACATCTTCGGTCGGTCGACCACGACGTCCGCCGCGTGCGGTCGTCGCGCGATCGACGCCCGTGGACGTTCGCGCGAACGTCGCGAAAGTTCGACGCCCGTGGACGACGTCGCGCGACGTCGCGACGCCGCGACGTCGCGCGACGCGACGTCGACCGTCGGCGTCGGGGAGCGATGGCGCGCCAAACGTCGTGACGATCGCGCGAGACGTCGAAGAGCGTCGATCGAGGGTTTGAGACGAGACCGAACGACGTTCGACGTCGGATGGGAGACACGACATCGATCGCCGACGACGTCGCGCGCGCGAGGGAGGAAAAGAACGGTGGGGAAACGAGCGCGAGAGAGGAGGACGACGGAATGGCGTCGCGCTCGCGCACGATGATAGGGGCGCTGGGGCGGCTCGCTGGGCGAACGCTCGAGGCGAACGCGAGAGCGACCGAGGCGTTGCGCGTCGTCGTGCTCGGCGCCGATCGACGAGAAGGGACGAATCCGAAAGCAACGGCGCGAGCGTTCGATGAAATGCGCGTCGTGGCGCTCGAGCGTGGGGTCGAGCGCGTTTCCGTCTTGTGCGTCGGGCCGAACGTCGTGGTGGATGACGAGGTGACGCTCGGGGTGAAGCACGAGGTTGAAGGTATGGTGAACGAGCAGTTTATGGGGAAAATTGGCTCGGCGCTGGATGTGGAGTATCGCACCGGGTTGTATCACGACAGCGAGCGCGGGGCGGGCGAGACGGCGGATGTGGCGTTTGCCTTTAACGCGGGAGTATGGGGGTACGCGCCGAGCGATTGGGCACCGACGATCGCGCGCGTCGTCGTGGAGGAACGCGCGCCGCTCATCGTGACATCGTACACGCTGTTCGAGGCGGAGAGCGACGAAGACGCGATGCGCGCGAGCTTAAGCGCCTTTGAGAATATCGAATGGGTTTGGGAAGCGGAAATAAACCCGTCGCGGTCAACGGCGGAGAGAGAACTTGAATTCGATAGAGCTGATTACATCTCTAGCGATAAAGACTCGTCGCTCGAAGAAAATTCGGCGTGGCAATGCGTCGCCGTATCGAATGTCGTGTAAAAACTATTTACTTGCGAAGCGGACACGAATTGCGCGCGCCAGTGACGGCATTCATTGATTCGACATGCTTTACCACGAGTGCCCAAGTGGATTCATCGCTATGAATGCCGTATTTTGACGTTTGGCCGATCCCTCTGTCGTACCAATGCCAGAACAGCGAGCCGGCGAGCTTCCCTTGCTTCGCGTATTCAAGCGCGAGTCTGAAAGCGGCTGCAAAGTATTGGTCACGTTCTGCAAATCCTTCCTTATCCCTGGAGTCGATTATCTTTCCGAATTCCTCGAGGACAAATGGCTTGCCGAAAGTAGCCGCGAGATTTGCGTGCGATCTGATGTATTGTTCCATGAATTCCACAGTTTTAGGCTGCCAGTTGTCTGGCCAAACGTGAATTGAAGAGTAGTCGATGCATGACATTTTTGAGTGTCGCTCCCAAGACTGACCCTCTTCGCTGGCCCAGGCAGAGCCCACGCCTGGATTGAGAGCACGTTTGTCTTCTGTGTCACTGGAGTGGAAAAATCCTTCGTATCCCAAACCAACGAGCGAAGAGGAGCGGGTCTTGATGAACGTGCACATTTCATTCATCCAATTTCCAATGGCGTCGGATCCACACTTCTGACACCTTGCCTCGTTAAGCAAGTTATAACTCATGATAGTAGGATCGTCTCCATATCGACGTCCATTGATAGTATTCTTTCGATTTGTAATTGTGTTTATCATATCCTTAAACATGCGACGAGCGTTGTAGTCCGTGTAGAAGTCCTGGTGCCGCGAAGCGGTTTCGGACCATTCAACGTAGGCGTCCACCCCACCAACTGGGTACCAATTGTCGGCAAGCACAAGTACTAACTTCAAACCTCTTTTCCGCGCTTCATCCAAAACAAAATCGAGACTCTCGAGTACATTTTCAGCCCAAACACCTGGACGCTTTTGAGTCTCATAACCTTTCGTAATCGTGTGAATCCAAATCCGTACAACTTTCATCCCAGTGGCGGTGCCCTCATTGAACAGGCGGACTATGTGTTCTTTTCCGGGTAAGGGCAAGTAACGAGCCGGTGGTCCGGCGTCCGATGCTTGTTCTAAAACTTCCCATTGATTCCAACCAACAGCCATGAATCTTGCGCCGTTGAGCTCAAAGTTATTGCCATTGACTTTCACGAAAGCGTCAGGCAAACACGTCGTCGCCGTCACTTGGTCTGACAGTGGACGCGCCAAATCGATTGCCATGTGTTTTCCATCGAGTGTCGCGCGAAACGAATTTGCGTCAGCCTTGACGGCAGTGGCGCACAGCACAAAGGTAAAGAGCAAGCTCAAAACCATGGCGATGACCGAGGTGAGGAGTGAGGTTTTGGGCTAAGGTTGTTGTGCATCCGAGGTGCGTGCAGTACACATGAATGAGGGATATTGTTACAGTTTGTGGTGTCACATGTTGCTTGTTGCCTGCGCCGTCATTTCTTTCCTAAATTTTGTGACGTCGTCCTCTAGATGTTTAAACGACGAAAGTAAAACGTCGCGTTGTATCTGGCTCATGTGCGAGATCAAAGGAACCGCAATATCCCGAGACAACAGGCGCACAATCTCCTTCTGCGCTGAGACACTCAAAGTTGATAGCGCTTCGGCAGCCGCTTCAGGTGGCTCCCTAGAAATTTGACGCGCGCGCATCTTACAATTCTCCGGCGCTGATCGCCCTCGTCCACTCGCCCGCGGTCCGCGAAGTCTCCGTGATTCCTTTCGCAATGCAGTTCCATCGCGATGGAATGAAAATGAGCTCAAAAATTCAGCCTCCTCGGTTGGTCTAATTATTTTGTCGCCCTTCAACAGTCTACTGATCTGAGCGATCTCCATCACGGCTTGCTCGTTCAATCCATCTTGGATAGCTGCATTTTGATCGTCACCAGTAGCTTTCCTGTTATGACCGAGCTTTTGCGCCCAATCCCACCGTCCACGTTCGCGCTCGCGCTCGACTCGCTTTTGAATCACGCCCTCGATGATGTTCTTTCGCACATTCTCAATGTCATCTGAGCCAACTTGAAGAACCTGAAGGAGCTTAGCGCATCGGCGCATCACAAATTTAAACTTCTTCTTATACATCGTAACGACTGCGGCGAAAAGGTCAGGATACTCGCGATAAACTTCAACAAAATCTTTCAGCGTTAGTTGTGCTGAGCACACGCGGCTCAAGTACAAAATAGCGCTTTTCACCAACATTCTTGGCTTCCGCAAGAATTCTCTTCTCTCTGCCCGCTGATCTGCAATATATTTCTCATGAAAGCTAGCTTCCTTGGCGCTACTCATCGAAGAGTTCGTCACAGTGATGCGCTTCATCTTACCAAATTCTCTCTCAGTGCGTCGCTCGTACTCCCAAAGTATCGCTGAAAACTCTCCACGGTCAAGCATTTTGTTGCCATCGTAATCCATCAACGCGAAAACAAACGCAACTTTGCTTCTAATTTCTCCTTTCTTCGCCGACTTCTTCGCTTCTCTGGTCGCTAATTCGAGTAAGCCGAGCGTCGTCACAAATTCCTCAAAGGACACCTTTCCGTCGTCGTTGGTGTCAAAGTATCGCAGTAGATTCCTTGTCCAAACGCTTCGTCGATCGAGATCCAAGACATGGCACAGTTCGCTAACACCGATCGATCCCGAACCGTCGATATCGAACTTGAGGAAATCCTTTCGTAGCCGTCGAAGGTTTCGCGTGCTCTGTACCTCAGCGTCGAATGGGCTCAATTTTGACCGCTTTGGGACGATGCGTCGAATTGCGTTTATCCCAAATGAAAAGATGCGACTGACGAGACCCTTCGGCTCAACTTCTTTCTCGTCAATTTCCTCGTTCTCGACCAGCGCTGATTTCCCATCCGATGGTTTGTCCTTGCCCATCGAGGGGCGAAATGAGGCGTAGAGCAGTTCCTGGGCGCTCCACCTCCACGGCACGTGCTACAAGCTCGGCGGCTTCTCCAAGAGTCGCGGTGACGTGGGTATTGTCGAATTTATCTACGAGTAAGCATTCTCGCTCCGTTACGGTCGACGTCGTGGACGTTGATGGTTTAGTGATCTCGTCTGCTGTTCAATACTACAAACGAAGCGTATTCTAATTCGCCCGTGTTGAGCGCCTATCCGTCTCCTCCGCAATTTATTCGTTACTCATCAAACCTCTCTCCGAAACGTAGATACCGTCAAGGAACTTACGGATATCCTTGTTCTTCACCAAGCACGCCATGTGAATGAGCGCCGCAGATTTTGACACGTTGTCGATGTCGTTACCCTCGAGGATGATTTGATCCTTCACAGTGTCGTCGCGAATGCACACGACGCCGGGAAGCATGTTGCACACGCGCGTACGCTTCTCACCGAGAAAGTTACGAATCTCAACGACCGTACCCTTCTTTTCCATGTTAATGTTCACGGGAAAGTGTGCATACACAGCGCGCATCTTGTAGCGGAAACCCTTCGTGACCCCATCAAACAAGTTGGAGATGTGGCTAATAGTGGTGCGGAGCTGCGAAGAGCTCTTCTGCGAGGAAAACCACATGGTTGCAATGATCTTATTCGTCTTCGCATCGTAGATAAGGTCGAGCTTGGCAATGTGGTGGAAGTCGCGAGACAACTCGCCGCGCGGACCGGCGACGGTGATCTTGCGCGCCTTGCACGTTTTAACCGTCACGCCCGTCGGGACGGCGAGCGTAATTTCCTTGTTGATGAGTCTCATCTTAAAGTCTGTATCGTCGAAAAGTAAATAAACCAATCGTCAGTGTCTGTTATTGAGCTCTGGGTCGTTCGCCCATCCTTCGCGCGCGCAAACCGTAGGGCTTACGTCTCCACCCCGCGCGCGAACCCTCGCGTCGCGCGCGCCGTTCCCGCTCTCTCGCGTCTTCGCGAATCAGCGCGTGATTTGCGCGCGTGAAAATCCATTCCCCTCCTCGCGATCGCCCGCGCGTCGCTCGCGCGTCGCGCGTCGCCATCGCCTCGCACGACCGCCGCATCGCGCCCGTCGTCGAGCGCAGCCTCTCCACACCCCCATTCGCCTCCCTCGCCTCCCTCGCGCTCGCGCATTCCCATCGTCCTCGCTCGCATGACGTGAAACAAATCATCATCACACTCGCGCGCGATCGCGCGATCGCGCGGGGATTCGCGCGAACCGAGCGATTCCATTCCTTCGCCTCGCCTCGCGCTCGCGCGATCGCGCTCTAGGGCTTGGGCCTCGTGTCGCGCGCGCGCGCGATTCCCCGCCATCGCTTTCGCTCTCGCTCTCGCATCGCGCGCGCGCGCGCGCGCGCGTCATCGCGCGATCGCGCGTTCGCATCGCGCGTTCGACGTCATCGCCAACACGCACCGTTCGCTCGCGCGCGCGAAAGAGACCGCGGTTGGGCGCGCGACGTCGCGATTGGGCGTCGCGCGCGCGACGTGACGCCACGAATGAAAACCATCCGCACGCCCTTGGTCGGTCGGACACTCGGTCGGTCGGTCGGTCGGACACTCGGTCGGTCGGTCGGACACTCGGTCGGTCGGTCGGACACTCGGTCGCGCGCGGCGGCGGCGTCGCTCGACAATCGCGACACCGACGCGCGATGGCGAGCGCGAAAGTGAACGCGAATGTGAACGCGAATGGGCGACAGAGTGAGAACGAAGAGGAAACGATGCGGGAAAGCGCGGAAGACGACGCGCCATCGAGTCGGTTGTGCGTGAAGAACGTACCGAAGCGCATGGATGAGGGACGTTTGCGCGAGCATTTCGCGCGCGCGGGCGAGGTGACGGATGTGAAAGTGGTACGAACGACGGATGGGATATCGAGGCAGATGGCATTCGTGGGGTATAAGACGGAAGCGATGGCGACTGAAGCGATGAAGTACTTTGATAAGACGTTCATCGATACGAGCCGCGTGGAGGTGCGATACGCGAGGAGCGTGAGAAGCGAGCAGATACCGCGACCGTGGTCGAAGTATTCGCAAGGAAGTTCAGCGAATAAGGATATAGAGTCGAAGAAGGCGGCGAAGGATGCGGAACCTGAGGAGGAAGAGCGATGGATTGGGGCGAGAGAAGCGAAGAAGTTGGCGAAACAAAAGTTGCGAGAAAAGTATGATCCAACATTCAAGGCGGAACAAATGATGAAGGAGGATCCAAAGTTTCGAGAATTCATGGAACTGATGATGCCTTCGAAGCAGAAGTTCTGGAACGATGGTTTCTTTGAGAACCAAGACGATTTAGCGATGCATGAGGATGCGAAAAAGACGTTAAACGAAGGCGGCGACGCAGCTAGTAGCGACGATGAATACCAAGACATGGAGGACGACAACGATGATAGCGCGAGCGCGTCGTCGTCGGGTGATGACTCGGATGACGTCTCAGAATCCGAAGATGAATCCGATTCGGATTCAGAGAAGGTGGCAAACGATGAAAAAGTATCCGACATGGATTATTTCAAGTCAAAACAATCAGCATGGAACGACGATGACGAAGACGTCGATGACGATGATTCGGATGATGATTTGAGTAGCGAAGACACAGAATCGGGTGAGGATAGTGATGATGACAGTGACGTCAACGCTACTGTCGGCGACGACGAAGCTACCCCCGATGTGGTCGCCGGTAAATCGGATGACGACGAAGACGACGCCGAGCCAGTGGACCCGGAATCCAAGGACGTGATCGCCGCGGATATGGAAGCTCTGTCAGAAACAGGGCGAATATTCGTCAGAAACCTGCCATACACCGCGACTGAAGAAGAAGTTGCCGATCTGTTCCAGAAGTTTGGCAAGCTTAGCGCGGTGCACATCCTTGTCGACAAGAGCACGCGCCGCAGCAAAGGATTGGCGTACGTCACATTCGTTTTACCTGAAGATGGCGTCAAGGCCATGGAAGCCTGCGATGGTGCGATTTTCCAAGGTCGTCTTCTTCACCTGCTTCCAGCCAAGCGAGCGCCTCAGCTTTCGACAACCATGGGTGGCGTTGGCAGAGACCCGAACGTGGCAAACGCCGATGAGAAAGGGGACAAGAAGAACGCCTTTAAGACTGATCGACAAGCCGAACGAAAGGCTGATGCGGGTAATACAAAAGCTTGGAATTCCTTGTTCATGCGACAGGATACCGTGGCAGCTGCTATTGCTGCGCATTATGGCATCACCAAGGCTGAACTTTTGGAGAGCGAAGCTGATGACATCGCCGTGCGTATGGCGCTTGGTGAGGCTCAAGTCATCGCAACGACGAAACAACAGCTCAAGGAAGCGGGTGTAGATACAGAGTCTTTGGAAAATTCCGCAGCTTCGAGTGGGGCAAAGAGCATAAGCACGGTGAAACGAAGCAATTGCGTGTTGTTGTTGAAGAACTTGCCCTATGAGGCTGAGGAAGATGAGCTTCGAGAACTTTGCGAAAAATATGGTGGCGTTTCGCGATTTGTCTTGCCAGATACGCGAACGCTCGCAGTCGTTGAATTTTTGGAAGCCAACGAAGCGCGGCGAGCGTTCACGGGTTTGGCTTACAAACGTTATCGTCACGTTCCGCTCTATCTTGAATGGGCTCCAGAAGATATCTTCGGCTCTTCAGTTGCGAAGGCTAACATACGAGGCGCTAAAGCTTTGGCGGCGGTAGACGCTGCAAGCGATTTGGCCAAAGAAGCTCGAGAAAAGACTACAGCCAGGGTGGATGCGACGAGCGATCTCGGCGGTAAGATGGCTCTGGATGACGCTGTTTGCATCTTCGTCAAGGGTCTGGATTTCGCTACGACGGAGAACAAATTGCGCTTGCATTTCTTAGCTGCGTCGCAACGCGTTTCCGGCAAAGTCATCTCTGAGCGCATCGTCACGCACCGTGGACCTGGTGGTAAACCTTTGAGTCGCGGTTACGGTTTCGTAGAGTTTGACTCTCCCAAAACGGCGAAATCAGTCTTACGCTCGCTCCAAGGGTCGTCTCTGGATGGCAAGGCGCTGAAACTTGAACTCAGCACGCAAGGCGCGAATAACGAAGGCGACGACGACGATAAAGGTGAGAAAATTCCCAAAGGTTTCAGTGCAACGAAGGTTATGGTACGAAACGTCGCATTCGAGGCGACGAAGCGTGACATTCAAAAACTCTTTAATCCATTTGGTCAGCTCAAGCAAGTGCGTTTGCCGAAGAAGTTTGATGGCTCTCATCGTGGCTTCGCATTCGTCGAGTTCAACACCAAGCGCGAGACTCAAACCGCAATCGATGCTCTCAAAGGCACGCACTTGTACGGTAGGCACTTAATCATAGAGCGCGCCGCGGATGACGACGACGTCGATACGATTCGCAAAAAGTCGACTGCAAAGTTTGAGGCGAACGAAAAGGCTGCGAAACGTTCTCGTCTCGAAGCATTATAGCAAATCATAGGTAACAGGCGTATTGCCTACAGTAGTATTTCAATAGTTTTACAATGACTAGAACAAACTTCATGCCGTGAATCTCTTCGACAGGATGAGGTACTGACAATCGCCCCCTGGCGAGTTTTCATCAATTTCATACTTCATTTTGTTCGTATAAAATCCATACGCCGACGCGTTCGCCTTCAAAACCGTGAGCACGACGGCGTGCATACCGAGTACTTTCGACAACCGTTCGACTAGTACGACTAAGATCTCCCCTAATGACCGTCTCTGGTGCGCCGCCTCGCACTGCAACTCGTAAATGTACCCAACCGGCGCATCCACGTCGTCATCCTCTTTTTCAAATCTAAAGTGCACGAACGCCACGGGCTTTTTCGTCGACGCACTTCGAGCGATAATAAACCTCGCTCCAGCATCATTCAACTCCCTTCGTTTCTCCATCGCGTTCCATCCCCACGTTTGTTCGTACAACTCCCGCATGTTCGCGCGCGTCAATTCAAAACACCAATCTCTCGTCTCCACATCCATCTCTCTCCAGCTCCCGTATGCGTCGAACGCGTACTCATTCGCGCGAAATTCTTCATTCACCAAATCATTCCAACTCCCACCTCCGTTCTCTTTTCGTCGTTTCTTCTCCTCGAGCGCGAGCGCGAGCGCCTTCGCCGCGAGCGCGCGCGCGTCTCCCGTTGACATCTTCCGCGCGTTGTCCAACACCTCGCCCGTGCTCGCCGTCGTCCATTCGCGCGCGCGCTCGACGTCGCACATCCCGTCGTTCATCGCGCGTCGCCGCGTCGATGAGTCGTCGACAGGCGTCAACGGGCGTCGCGTGAAGTCACGACCGCGGTCGCCGAACTGCACGCGAGGCGACGGATGGCGCGCGCGTCGTCGTCACGCGCGCGCGTCGTCATCGTTTAAAGCTTTTTGGTCGTTCTGTGTGTACGCAATGTCCGAAAATCACATCCCGTACCACCGACCGTCTCACGCGCGTCATCATCGTTTCGCGCTTTTTGGTCGTTCTGTGTGTACGCAATGTCCGAAAATCACCACAGACCGCTCCCGCGCATACATCCACAACTCATTCCCATCTCCCTTCCCTTAATCGCTTTGTACGTCCCATACGTCCGCTTTATGTCATTCTTCGTGCGTCCTCATCCCCCGATTACGATCCTTTCGATCGCGCGATCGCGAGCGTATCTTTCCTCGCACGTCGCCCCTGGGGGGGGGACGAACGACGAATCATAACTCGAGCGTCGTCCACATCGCACGCGACCGAACGATCGCGTGCGTCGCGCGATCGCGTGATCGCCCAGAGCGCGTCATTGCGAGAGAACGATGAACGCGTGCGTGAAGGTACGTCACGCGAACGTGACGATCGTGAGCGCGCGCGAGGGTTCACGCGCGCGACTTCGCGCGCGCGCGTTTGGGCAATCGATTGGCGAGGACGAACGACGGATGATGAGAATCACCGAATGATCGGGGTCGTATCTCATGGACGACGGGCGAACGCGCGGCGCGGGCGGGCGAACTTGG
>Ga0222712_10000153_pt1 | contig 97015 bp, 162 predicted proteins | sample C33_657DmetaG_FD_165043 | JGI IMG/M metagenome (GOLD analysis project Ga0222712, IMG submission 165043) | Estuarine water microbial communities from San Francisco Bay, California, United States - C33_657D | ecosystem: Environmental > Aquatic > Marine > Unclassified | place: USA: California... | reverse complement strand
GAAGTTCAACACACAGGTGTTGTTCCATTCCTCAAGAAGTTTGAAGCGACTGTCCGATGCTGTACTCAAAATGGCATTAGAGGTGGATCAGCTACGGTTCACTTCCCCATTTGGCACAAAGAAATAGAAGATATTATTGTACTGAAGAACAATAAAGGAACTGAAGATAACCGTGTTCGTAAATTAGATTATTCAATTCAATTCTCAAAACTTTTTTATGAAAGATTTATCAATGACGAAGAGATGTCCCTCTTCTCACCTCATGATGTTCAAGAGGTATCTGATGCTTTTGGGCTTCCTGAGTTTGATGATCTCTATGTGGCTGCAGAACGAGATCAGTCTATTCCAAGAAAAACTGTCAGGGCTCAAGAACTTATTCTAGATATTCTGAAAGAACGAGCTGAAACTGGTCGTATTTACATTATGAATATCGATCATTGCAATTCTCACAGTTCTTTTATTGATAAAGTGTGGATGAGTAATCTCTGTCAGGAAATCACTCTTCCTACAGAACCACTTCAACACATTGATGATATTGCTGGCGAGATTGCACTTTGTATTCTTTCTGCAATTAATGTGGGTAAGATTCGTGAGTTAGATGATTTGGAAGAACTTTGTGATCTTTCAGTTCGTTCTCTTGAAGAACTGATTGACTACCAGGATTACCCAGTAAATGCTGCAGAACTTGCAACAAAATCTCGTCGTTCTCTTGGTATTGGTTACATCGGACTTGCACATTATCTTGCAAAACACGGTGTAAAGTATGACTCTCAGGAGTCTTGGAACTTGGTTCATGATTTGACTGAAGCATTCCAATATTACCTATTGAAATCTTCAAATCAAATCGCAAAAGAGAAGGGTGCATGTACAGATTTCAATCGTACAAAGTATTATCAAGGACTTCTCCCTATTGATACTTACAAGAAAGATGTAGACGAAATCGTACCTAATACACTCAACTATGATTGGGAAACTCTACGTACCGAGATTCAAACATTTGGATTACGACATTCAACACTGTCAGCACAAATGCCATCGGAGAGCAGTTCCGTTGTGTCAAATGCCACCAATGGCATTGAGCCTCCTCGGGGATACTTGTCCATTAAGAAATCAAAGAAAGGGCCTCTTAAACAGATTGTTCCACAATATGGTTCCCTCAAGAACAATTATACTCTCTTGTGGGATATGCCTGATAACACTGGTTATATTAATATTGTCTCTGTAATGCAGAAGTTCTTTGATCAGGCTATCAGTGGCAACTGGTCTTATAACCCAGAGAACTACCCAGACAATGAGGTTCCCACTTCAGTCATGGCACAAGACCTTCTAAGGACTTATAAGTATGGTTGGAAGACATCGTATTATCAGAATACATATGATCATAAGACTGATGAAGTTAAGGAGGAAACTACTAAGGATCAACTAAACAAATTACTTGAACAAATTATGGAGTCCAGTGAGGAAGATTGTGAAAGCTGCAAAATCTAGTATACAAAAGGAGTTTCAAATGGTAGAAGGAATGACCGTATTCAACACCAGTACAGATGTTGATACCCGCAAACAACCAATGTTTTTTGGTCAACCACTAGGTTTGCAGCGTTATGATCACTACAAGTACCCAGTATTTGATAAACTGACTCAACAACAACTCGGATACTTCTGGAGGCCTGAAGAGGTATCCCTCCAGAAGGATCGTAGTGATTATCAACTACTTCGTCCAGAACAAAAACATATTTTTACTTCCAACTTGAAGTATCAGATCATGCTTGACTCCGTTCAAGGTCGTGGCCCTGGTATGGCATTCATCCCTTACTGTTCTCTTCCTGAACTGGAAGCGTGCATGGAGGTTTGGGGATTTATGGAGATGATTCATAGTCGTTCTTATACATACATTATTAAGAATGTTTATCCTGATGCTGCAGAAGTCTTTGACCATATTCTAGATGATGAGAAGATTGTGAGTCGTGCAACCTCTGTTACTGAGGCATACAACGACTTTATTAATGCTGCACAACAATATGGGACTTCTAATGAGTGGATTCATGCACAAGAAGGTGCGGGATATTCCAAAGATAATCGTAAGGAACTCAAACGTAAACTCTATCGTGCTGTTGCAAATGTCAATATTCTTGAAGGTATCAGGTTCTATGTCTCGTTCGCTTGCAGCTTTGCGTTTGGTGAACTCAAGCTTATGGAAGGATCCGCTAAAATTATCTCTCTCATCGCAAGAGACGAAAATCAGCACCTTGTCATTACTCAAAACATCCTCAATAAGTGGCGCGAAGGAGATGATCCAGAGATGCAAGAAATTGCTCAAGAAGAAGAATCTTGGGTAACGGAGTGCTTCCGCAATTGTGTGAATGAGGAAAAAGAATGGGCTAAGTACCTGTTCAGAGATGGATCCATGATTGGACTAAATGACAAACTTCTCAATAACTATGTTGAGTGGATTGCAAATCGTCGTATGAAGGCGATTGGGTTGAAACCACTTTATGATGTTCCCGCAAAGAACAATCCATTGCCTTGGACTGAACACTGGATCTCTTCTAAGGGTCTTCAGGTAGCCCCACAAGAAACAGAAGTAGAATCTTATGTTGTTGGTGGTATCAAACAGGACGTAAAGAAAGATACGTTTGCTGGATTCAAACTCTGATCTAAATATTAATAACAACTGAATTGAACTAAGTCTTATGGCTACTCAAACTAAAATTCCGAGGGTAGTTTCGGAAGATCTACCCTCCAATCCTTTTGCTTTCGAAGTTCTTGCACTTGTCGCAAAACAAAAATCAAATGCAAAAAAGGCAGAGATTCTTAAAAAATACGCCCATCCATCATTAACTACAATTCTTATTTGGAATTTTGATGAAACTATTGTTTCTGAATTACCAGAGGGTCTTGTCCCATATGGTAGTGTTTCTCAACAAAATGTTTCTTCTGGTAACCTCAGCGACAATATTAATAGGGCTGTAGAGATGATGGATGAATTGCATTCCAATTCTATTGGATCTCAAGATCAAGGTAGAACTTCTATTCGTCAAGAGTACACTTATTTTTATAATTTTGTAAAAGGTGGTAATGATCGTCTTTCTAACAGAAAGAGGGAGATGATGTTTATTAATATTCTTGAAGGATTGCACCCACTCGAAGCGGAAATCCTTATTCTTGTTAAAGATAAAAAACTTCAAACTAAGTATAATATTACTAAACAAAATGTATCTGATGCTTATCCTGATATCCAATGGGGTGGTAGATCATAAATACCTATTAGAAATATAGTATCTAAAGAATATGGCAAGGCAGGGGATTAGTACAGGAACATCGCCTAATGATGGTTTAGGCGACTCTCTGTTAGCTGGTGCTGTAAAAATTAATCAAAATTTTCTGGAAATTTATAATACTTTTGGAAACGGAAATACATTAACGAGTTATGTTAATACTGCTGGTATAGCAACTTATGCAACCACATCTGGTGTTGCAACTATATCTGGATATGCAACAACAGCGGGTGTTGCAACTTATTCATCATCATCTGGAGTTTCGACAACAGTAAGTGGAGGATTTGGTTCACTTATAGGATTAACAGTTGTTGGACTTACCACATTATCAGTCAATAGTTCTATTGATGCATTAAGAATTACTCAAACTGGTGGCGGAAATGCCCTAGTTGTTGAAGATGAAACAAATCCTGATGCTACTCCCGTTATAGTAACTGGTATTGGATCTGTTGGCATAGGAACAAATTCTCCAGTATGTTTATTTCATGTCCAAGGTGATACATTAATAACTGGAATTGCCACAGTTGGACTTGCAAATACTTCTACTCCAGTAAATAATTCTCAAATGAGTTTTGAACTCACATCAGACACAAATTTGAGAATTAAAGTTCGCGGAACTGATGGTGTGTTGAGATCTGCAGACATTACACTTGCATAATACTAAATACCTCAGTGTCGCAAAAAGAATATCTATGACTTTAGATCTTCATAACTTCTTCAAGTATTATGATGATAATAACGCGAATCATGTAGCTGCAGTTCAATGGTTAGAGGATAACCTTCCTGCACAATTCATGGATGATTCTGAATCCGAATGGATTGGAATTTTTAGAACAAAACCCCCTACTCCAGAAGTTCTCGCAGTCCCTTACTACAATCAAGTAGACAACTATAGAGATGCACATAGAACTTGCAACTCTTCATCGTGTGCTATGTGTCTGTCTTTCCTCAAGCCAGGCAGCATCAAGGGCGATGATGAGTATGTCAAGAAAGTATTTGAGATTGGTGATACGACTGACCATGCCGTACAGACGAAAGTTCTGGCAGCTTATGGTGTTAAGTCACACTTTAGTTACAATCTATCTTTTGCTGATATTGATAAAAGTCTGGACGCTGGGAAGCCCGTTGTTATTGGCATACTCCATAGGGGTTCTCTTTCTGCACCTACTGGTGGGCACATGTGTGTTGTTATAGGAAAGACCCCAGATGGAAAGGGTTACTATATCAACGATCCATATGGTTCTCTAAACGATAACTATACCGGTCCAGTAACAAATGGTAAGAAAACCATTTACACCAAAGCAGTTCTTAAGCATCGTTGGTGCCCAGGTGGCAACGATGGTTGGGGTAGAATTTTTGACTGAGGAGAACAACAATGGCTAGAATAGATTTACACAACTTTTTCAAGTTTTACGACGAAAGAAATCCTAACCATGTCAAGGCAGTTCAATGGTTAGAAGATAATCTCCCCGTCAAGTTTCTAGAGGACAACATTGACTGGGCTGAGATTTATAGAGGAAAAAAGACTAGTGCTGCACCAGCCTCAGCCGCTGCTGCAGCTCCTGTAACAAGTGGTGATGATATGCCTATGATGGGTCTCAAACTTATCAAAGAGTTTGAAGGATGTCATCTATCTGCATATCCTGATCCCTTGACTGGTGGACTTCCAATTACTATTGGTTGGGGTTCCACTCGCAAGAAGGATGGATCGCCATTCAAACTGGGTGATACTATCACTCAACAGGAGGCAGACGATCTACTCATCAGTCAGTGTAAGAGTCAGTTCTTACCTGCACTTCGCAAGATTCCTCATTGGAATGAGATGACTGATGGTAAAAGAGGAGCACTCCTCTCATTTGCTTATAATCTAGGTGCTGGTTTCTATGGTGGAGATAATTTCAATACCATTACAAAGCGTCTGAAGAATAAGGAGTGGGACTTGGTTCCTGATGCTCTTTATCTCTATCGTAACCCTGGTTCAAATGTAGAAGCAGGTCTTGCTCGCCGCCGTAAGGCAGAAGGCGAAGCCTGGAAAAAAGGATAAATAAGATACAATTATTACTGATTCTTGATCTTTTGATCTGAATCTACATAGTCCGAGTCCTCTGGACTTGGTGATTACTTTACTTTTAAACAAAACTTCGGTTTGTTTCGTTTAGTACACACTAAGTTCAGGGGATTTTTATGTCTTACGCTAAAAGGGCGCTTGCTGCAGCGTCTGCGCTATTGATTGGCGCACCATCAGCATTTGCAGGTAATGTCACCCTGCAAGGAAATTGTGTCAAAATTGGAACCTCAGATAGAGGAACTATTGGTTCGCAAGGAAACACCGCACCAGGTATTCTCTACGATTCCACTTGCACATCAACTTTTAATCCTGCATACGATTATCTAACTCCTGGAACTCCTTTTGAGGGATGGACGATTAAAGGATTAGATGCGACTGGAGCAATCATCTTTAATCACTCCAACAATAATACTGGTGGTTTTGGTCAATCAAACCCAATCACAGGAACCAACGCAGACTACTCTGGAGTATCCTATAGAGGAGTCACATACGATAATCGTGCAGTATGGTCTGGTTCTACATCAAACTTTACTATTGAACACGATGTAAGATTCAATGATAATCAACACTTTGTCGATATCAATACTCGTTTAGAGTTTTTGATCGCTGTTCCAACTCTTTACTTCGGTAGATTCACTGACCCAGACGCAAGAGCTGCCGCAGGAGATAGTTCCGCAACTCTTAATGTTAGAGGATATGCTGGTGGTATTCCAGCAACCAATGTAGTTCTATCAGAGGCACTCGCATCCAAGTATGCTCTAGGGTTATTCACAGGTCAAATTGGTGGAGTCAACTCTGGTGTAAGTGCCTCTTGGACTACTGATCCAATCAATTATTACAATGGTGTAGATAACGGAAATGGTGACTACACCATCGGTCTTGGATTTATGTTCACTGGATTAAATGCTGGTGATATTGTTAATATTCAGTATGCTTATATCTTTGGCCCTTCTGCTTTCGCTGCTGGTTCTGGTGCTGTTGCTGGTGGTGCTGGTGGTGCAACTCCATCAACCTTTACTGTTACTGATGTAGGTTCTGCTTCTGCTCCTACAACTCCTTCCACACCAACAGTCACAGGAACTACAACCACAAATTCAGTTACAACATCAGTTTCTTCATCATCAACTTCTGCGACAACTTATGTAACCAGAACTGTTACAGATACTGATGCTGATGGAAACCCAAGAGTTAGAACTTATACTGATACCGTAGTCACCACAACACCAGTTGATACCACAACCACCACAACAACCCCAGTTACAACCACCACCTATTCTGACGGAACTTCAACCACAACAAATGGAACACCAGTTGTAACTTATTCTTCTGCAAATGGTTCTCCAACTTCTGCTGTGACCGCAACTGCACTTGATTCTACTGCGATCACAAGACCATCAGTTGCCCAGGCATCTGTTCAGTCTTCAAACCTTCCAGTTGTAAACATCACACTTACTGAACACGACGCTTCTGAAAATAGTGGTGTTCAGAGAATCGCAAGACATCATACGAAGACCACCACAACTCCGATGGTTAGAACCATCACCACAACACCAGTTACTACAACAACTGATGCTGCTGGAAATGAAACCATAACCAATGGAACACCTGTTGATACTTATGAACTCTGGAATGATGTTACGATTTCGCACACTTATGATTCTCTCTTTGGTCGTGTAGACCAACACGAAGTTCTAGAAAGTATTGGTGGTCTTGGTAGTGGATTGCAAGGTCTTCTGAACCACGAACCAACCGAACCAACAACCGATAAGGTCAGAGTGTTCAGCAAGAACTATTATGCTTGGTCTTCTGCTGATAATGGATATTCCGCAAAGTCCTTCATCTATGGTGGTGGACTAGAAATTGATATTAAACCAACCTGGACTATTGGGGCTCAGTATAATAATGTAAATATTGATCTTGATGGTGTTGATAGCACTTCCTCATTGAATAAGAGTCACATTGGTGTCTTCAATATGTTCCGTGGAAATACACTTTCACTTCTCACGAACGCTGGACTTGCTCAAAACAAGTATAATGTCTCCAGAAATGTTCAAGGTGTATTTAATAATGAGAGTTCTACCACTGGACAAGAGTGGTGGGTCACTAACAGACTCTTCTGGCACGCTCATAAGAACATCACACCTTTTGTTGGATACACTGTTGGAAATACTCGTAGAGATGCCTTTACTGAGTCAGGTTCTATTCAGTCCGCAAGAAGTGTTGCAGCAGTAGATGAGACTTCACACACTGGTGAAGTTGGTCTTAATCTTTCACATCGTTTTGGTGGTAAGAAAAAAGATCTCTTCGGTGTTAGTGTAGAAGGTTCTTATGCGACTGATAACTCTGCTGAGGTTTCTGCTACCGTTGACTATAAGGAGATGGTGTTTATTCAGGGAATTCATCAGATTTCTGATGGTGTTTCCAACACCGCAGTATCAGCAAATGTTAAATTTAGGTTCTAAAATCCTAAATACCTTAGATTTCAATCACACGGAATCCCAATATGGATAAGAAAAAGGAGAATGCTTTGGGGCAAGTAATTCGTATTGCCATCCTCGGATGGTCTGCTGCTCTTCTCACCGCAAGTTATGCTGGTGCTCTATCTAAGATGGATCCAACTTTTATTGCGACCGTCTTTACTGCATCTGCAGCTACCTTTGGAATTAATACCATGAAGAAGGGTGGCGAGGATGATGACGATCACAAAAAAGAAGAACAAAGAACTGAGTATGTAGTTGAAACACCTACACCAGAACCAGTGGTAGAAGAATCGGCTCCTGTTAGAGAAGTTTCTCTAGAAGAAAGAGTTGAAGCTCTTGAGACTAAGGTAGAAGGTGAAGAGGGAGAGGGATTCGTACAACCAAGAACATGATTGAATTCATTGCATTCATGATTGTTGGATATGTGGAAACATCTCCTGGTCAATGCCAATTGGAATATTTTAGATATAATGAAATACACTCGCTCGTAATACCGTGCCACGAGAATGGAACACTCCCAAAAGGGAGTGTTGGAATGCTCCCATCCATCAAATACTCAAAGCCATAGATAACCACACCCGCCTCTGGATGGAGACGGGTGATTTTTGGCATGAGGAACAAGCACAAATATTACGAGAGTATGTCAAAAATCTCAAAATATGGATACATAAAGAAGAAGGATGGTGGGATGAATGAAAAAACTACTCGCAACACTTGGCCTCACAATTACTTTAGCATCACCAGTATTTGCTAATTCACTAGAACCAACTCAACCAACTGTCAAACCATATAGTCTTGACGCAATGGGTTGTATGATTCTTCTAGAATGCACTGAAGGGGTTGAAAAACTTACTCCAAAATCTTCAGTATTTGATAAAGAAGGTTTTGATCCATTCAGAGAAGAAATAAAGAGAATTATCGCTGCTCTGAATAAGTTGGAAGTTGGAGTTTATCTTGCTCCAGAAAGATATTTTACACCAAGAACTGTTGGTATCTATAAACCCAATCTTAATCGTTTTTTTATCAGTGAAAAGTTATTGAGTGATGAAAGAGAGTTTCTTGGAACTTTGAGACACGAAGGTTGGCATGTAGTTCAAGATGCTATGGGAGGTGGTTTGCATACCTCGTTTATGGCACAGGTTCATCAGGATTCTGAGATTCCTGCCTGGATTATGAAACAAACCAAACTCACTTACGAATCAATAGGTCAGAGTCGTGCTGTTCCCTGGGAAGCGGATGCAAATTGGGCTGAGGAACAATCCAATCAAACTGCTAGATATCTTGAGATGGTTGCAGAAAAACCATTATGGGAACAAGTAGAACCAACTCCCATGACTAAAGAATGGTTGATTGGATGTAACTGGATGAAACCCAGAGATGGTTTGTATCCTTATTATCCAAATAAGAAAGCACAAATGTGTGTAGAGGGTAAATATTGATCTAATGGAAATTCCTGAAATAAATGTACCCAGGGTTGAGGTTCCTGTTGTTCGTCAACTGGAACCACCAGTGTTCACACCACCATCAATAAGAAGTCTGCAGAAACCTGTGGTAGAAGTACCATCTGCAAACTTACCTTATTATGAACAACTTGATGTTCCCACAATGGAACAATGGAAACAGATGGTTGAGGGGCAAAAACAGAACGAAGAGAAGAAAGATGAAATTGAGGAAAAGTCTAGACAACTTCCTCCACCAGCAGCACCACAGATACCTGCTGTTCAGACACCAGAATCAGTTCAACAACAGGTAATTCCACCACCAACAACAAATTTAGGAGTACCAGTCATTGAAGTACCCCTCATCGGAGAAGTCCCAATTCCTCCTAAAGAACAGGTTTTACTTGCTGGCACTACTGCTACTGCTTCCGTTGCTGCGGCTATTGTTGGGAAATCTTTGGTGGAATGGATGGTAGGTAAGATGAAACCTATTGTCCAACAGATGTACGTCCAGGCAAAGAAACGGCTCCACCGAGACCTGACGCCTTACGAGTTACAGGTTGATTTCGCTGCCCAGTTGGATTTGAAGAAGAAGATTGTAAAGGCTTTCCAGAAGGAACTGAAGTTGCAGAAGAAAGAACAGTACCTCCAGTGGGAACAACAACAACGTCTGCACAAATCTTTGCATACGGAGACTGAGGATGAAAATGGATTCCTGCCTTCATGGCTTCACCGCATTTCAAGAGGCGGACGAGTTCAAAATCAAGACGAGCCTTATCGGTCTCCGCCCTCTGGCGATTAGTCCAGACTTCTGCTGCTGCCTTACAACGAGATTGTAATCCACCATCTAAGGGTATTGAGATCGTGCCAGAGATGCCAAAATTACCAGAGAAGTTATCCTTCTGTCCAGTCCTCTCCAGAGGGGTTGTAGGGTCATTATCAAGGTTTGCATAATCCTCATAAGGTCTCTGACCACTATGAGTTGTTGTGTAGAATGGAGTTAAGTTAAAGGTTGGCCCTTGACAACTTACGCCACCACCGTATGAGTTGGTAACGTATGGCCCTTGCAATACCTGTACTGCCTGGTTTGTTACGCTTCCTGTAGAAGTTGCTTGAGGATTCGCAACTGCTGTTACTGGAACGTCCCCTTCCGCAAATGCAGGGGTCACAGAGGCAGTGAGAACAAGGGCGGATGCTATTGTGTGAAGACACTTGTTGTATCTGTAACTGACATTATGGTTGTGCTTCGGATCACAGTTGTGTCTTTGATCATTCCAGGGCCAGAATAGGTTTCTGAGAACTGGAATGGAGCACCATTTTGCATAATGGTATAGGGTGTTCCTACCTGTGGTGTTGAGGGAATATTGATATTTGTCCCCGTGACTGTGTAACTCCATCCTGTCTGATAATCAATTTGGCGAATAGTTTCATTTACAGTTGTTGTGGACTCCGTGTGTGAAGTCATTGTGCCAGAGGTAAAGTTAGGTACGACTGGCACTGCCATAGCGGGAGATATAAATCCCGCTGCAACTAGCAGAACGGGAGTTATAGATCTCATTTGAATACACTTAACTCGACACTTCTCTGACCGACTGCCTGAGTTCCAGCACCACCAGCGGTGACGGTAGGAACACCAGTAGCAGAAAGAGAACCAGCAAGAGAACCAGCAACACCACCAGAAGAAGTAGTAACACTTCCGAATGAAGGAAGAGAACCTACAACACCTGAGGTAACTGTAGTACCAGATGGAACAGCATCACCGACAGTAAAGGATTCGCTAAAAGAGAATGCCTGACCAGAGGTGTTTACATTATATGAACCCTGAATTTGAGTCGCGGCAGCAGTAGCACTCGCAGGAGCAGTCAGACCACCAAAGGTCGTGGCGGAGATGTTACTTCCACTTACAGCGTAAGAAGAACCGATTCTGGTAGCAGCAGATGCAGCACCATCAACAGTCAGTTGTACCGAGTCAACAATCTTATGGGTGATTTCCCCTGCAAAGACTGGTGTTGCAAAGAATAACGAAAAGGCTAGGATAAGTCTTTTCATTGTTTTGTTATGATAACAATTGCAGCTTATTTATAGAGAAAGACTTATTCCAGAAATTTGAATACCACTCATAGTGGGTTTGGTATCGTTTGCAAAAGGATTATAAAGAATTCTAGTTTCTGCACCTCTCATATTCGAAGAACCAGTCCAATAAAGTGTGGTAGTATCATCAGTATATTGATCCAAGTATAAAGAAGTCCCAATATTTCTGGAACCATGTTTTTTTAACCAAGACTTTACCTTTCTTGAATTTGCTGTAGGATTGGTTTCCATATATAAAGTGATTAATCCACAAGCCACAGGAGATGCGGCACTAGTTCCATTAAAGTTTTATCAAAGTGTAGAGAATTATCATATCTACGAAAATCATTATATCCACTGCCATTGTTTGGTAATCCTGCAGCAAGAGTTTCATCCGCAGGAGCCCACACATCAATTCCTGGGCCATTATTTGAATAAGAAGCTTTGGTTTCTCCTCTAGGCAAAGTAGTTGCACTAATAAAATCATCCATCGCCCCAACACAAATAACGGGATGAAACTCTGCATCTGTTGTGGAATTAAATCCAATGCCTTGAGGATTCATCCAGTTCCTATGATTGCATGGAACACAATTGGATGGAAAATGTGATCTTGGATCTGTTGTCCCAAACCAATTGTCTGACATATAATTTAAAAGATCTGGATCAGTAGATCCAACTCCAAGTCTTTGATTATTATTTCCTGCAGCACACACATAAATTACTCCAGTATCCATCATTTCTAAAGCCGCTTGATCAGTGGAATTTGAACGAGAAGATGAAGACCATGATTCAAGAGCACCACCAACCTGATTATTCAATCCACTTTTCATTGCAGTTACTTGGTCTGTAACAGCCGCATTTCCCAGAAAGGTTCCAGTAGTTCCTCTGAACCTATAAGTTACAGTATTTGCAGAACTGAAAGCTGCCTGATATCCCCAACTACCATTAACTACTGTTGGATTTTTTCTTCCTGTTTCAGGGTTAACTGGTTTGTACATGTGAAACAGTTTCATGAAATCATAATTTTGTTCAATACTAATTGAAGTATTATCTCCAATTCCACACATATTCCAAATATTGGCTTCGAATGCCAATCCGAAATTTTTACCTGCGACTAAAGAAGCACAGGAAGTTCCATGACCACCACCAAGATTATGTGAAGTTCCACCAGAACCTATGGTATTTTGTACCGTATAATCTACAGGAACACTTAAAGTACCTATTGTTGAAAAACCTGCAGATCTTTTTGCAGACTGTTCCCACCATTCTTCTGCAGCAGTTGTAGCGATTCCAACTCTACCGTCTGGCTTTGTATACTTAACACCAGGTATTACATTATTAAAGTAGTCTGGATCAATATAATATGGCCCATCTAGGATTACATCTCTAACTCTTGATTGACTATTTGTATCTAAAAATTCTGGATGATATTGAAGTACTCCAGAATCATGAATAATTACATCGACATTTTTTCCAGTTAAACTGTAACTGACATCACCAGATACTGGGCCAATAGTTTCCCCAGTCGATGTTCCCCAGAAGTCTCCAGCAGTTCCAATACCGGTTCTAACAATTTGCCAACCAGTTCTATCCAGTTCTCCTACACTGGCTATTCCAGATGTAACTGGAACACTAGATCCCAAATCTCTATAAACCTTTACATTTTTATTCCATCTTTTAATATAATGTGATGGTTTTGGATATTCATCTGGATATGAAGATGGATCCAATTCCACCCAACTAATATGGGGATGGTTTTTTAAAGATTCCGCTTCGTTGCCATGAAGAATAAAAGTTCCTCTTGTAGGACTATGTTCCTTTTCATCATGACATGAAACCTCTCTATCTGGAATATGTTCGCATGAGGTTGTAGTACACAGGAGATCATGAATCTCCTGCCAATACTGAGGTTCAGTTACACTGATAGTATATTTTTTTAAAGTCATCTTATGGTACTAGAACTGTACTTAGGTTTCCTGAGTTGTCTACTACTAATCTGTATTGAGTTCCATTTGGTGAAGTTAAAATTAATCCACTTGAAGTATCAACTCCAACATAAGCATCTCCACCAACTGTTAGATCGGTACTGATTGCAACTGTTACTGCATTAATATTTAAGTTGTTTGGAGAATCAATGGTTGGAGTTCCTGCAGAAGTACTTTCAAATCTGGATGCGGTAATAATCCCTGTGGTATTAACGGATGATGTTGAAGTTAGTCCAGAAGCAATTCCCGATGATGAAGAATAAGTTGCAATACCCGCAGTATTTGCATAACCAGTAAAAGCAGTGGTTTGAACTGTGAGATCTGGGAATGTTATACCAGATACATCAAATAAAAATGAATCAGGCTCATCCAATCCGTCAGGGAATGCCAATACCACACCATTCTGACCTTGCAGATATAGAACATCTGTAGTTTCGTCACCAATAAATCCAAAGTTTCCAGGTAATCCAGAACCAGAATCAGCAAGCTTTAATCCGTTTGCTAATGTTATGGTTCCTGGTACTGTTAAACTTCCATCAGTACCAAATCCTGTAACTTTATTATTAAATCCACCCACATGAATTTCAAAATCATTAGTAGGTTCTGCTTGTAGTTTTGAACCACCGTTATTGAATAATACATATCCACTATTTCCATCTATGTAAATATTTCCTGGAATAGTTAAATTTCCAGCAGTGTCAAAGGTATAAGTGGATACTCCACTTTCGCCATCTTCCACATTTATCAATAGACTGTTATCATATCCGACATTTATTACGCCAGTTGTAATACCAATTCTATTAAAGGTTACATCATTAGTTGTGCTTAGGTCTTGGTCAAATGTGGGAATACTTGATACCACACTATCAAGAAGTTCAGTTGTCGCATAACCACTTAAAGCGCCAGAAGTTAAAATGCCACTCAAATTAGAACCACTGCCATAAAACGCGGTTGCAGTAACAACTCCAGAAATTCTTACATCTCCGCCAACTGCAAGCATTGATGTTGGTTGTGTAGAACCAATACCAACACCAGTTTCAGTTACTCTTACTTTCTCATTCTCCGCAAGAGTTCCACCTGCGAATAAAGAAAGGTATTTGCCTGTATCTGCAACTCCAATGGATAGATTGGAATCAGAGGTATATAAGTATCCATCAAGAACACCATTGATTGTCCAAGAGGATGTACTAAATCCAGTATTATTGATTCCAAGATCAATATAGTTTGAAGTATCTGTTCCAGTATCTGCAGTAATAACTAAGTCACCAGAAGCACTAGGAGCAGAACGAGAGTTTCTGATATTGACTTGTCCATATCCATCAACACTTGAAGTAAGATCTGCGATGGCATTCTCAAGACCTGAGGTGATAGTTGCACCAATACCACTTACTGTAAGTCTATATGGAGGATTTCCTGCAGTAGTTCCAATTCCAATAGAGTCGTTTATTGCAACTCCATCTTGGAACGTTTGGAATTTAAGTACGCTATCATAATATAGTTGAACTCCAGCATCATTATTAAATGCTGCCATAAGTCCAGCATTTGGGCCGCCTCCAGATCTTCTGAGTTGAATTCCTTCACCGCCATCTCTAATGACTAAGTAACCAGAACTAGTATTCTCTATGTAACTGTCTGCGCCAATGTGAGCAAATTGGAACTCATCATTATCACCGATAAAAAGACCTCTATTACTTTCTATGTGAATATTATTATAGAAACTACTGACTCCAGAAACTGATAGATAAGAAGAAATTCCCACTTCACCAACGGAAATATTTGGAGTTCCTATAAGACCTTCAGAAACTCCAGAACTTGAAGCATAACTGACAGATCCACTTGAGGTAACGTAGGAAGATAAATCTGTTGGAGTAAATTGGAATATTCCAGTTGTATTATTATACGTTAATGAGTTTATACCTGGCGCCGATATACTAACCGACAAGTCTGATAGTCCAATCCCAACTCCCGATGCAGTTAAATCTGGAGCTGGTTGCCATTCAGATCCAGTCCACTTCAAAACTTGCCCTGTGGAAGGGGCTCCAGCATTTACATCTGATAGATCTGTAAGACTTACTGGTATTGTTGGTTTGTTAGTGAGATCATTGTAATCACCGGAGAATGTAGAGACTCCGGAGACTGCTGCATCAACATAACCTTCAGAAGCCAATCCAACTATAGATGGAATGGTCGGTTTATTTGTTAAATCATTATAATCCCCAGAGAAGGTTGCGATTCCGGCAACAACAGAATTAACATATCCTTGAGTTGCATATCCAGTTAATGATCCAGATGTAATAAAACCTACGATAGAATTATTTACATAACCTTCTGAAGCCAAACCAACTATAGAAGGAATTGTGGGTTTGTTTGTTAGATCATTATAATCTCCAGAGAATGATGATACTTCATTTATTGCAGCATCAACATATCCTTCTGAAGCCAAACCAACTATAGAAGGAATTGTGGGTTTATTGGTAAGATCATTATAATTTCCAGAGAAGGTTGATAGTCCAGAAACAACTGAATTGACATATGCAGTAGTTGCGTATCCGGTTAAGGAAGTTATTACTCCTGTTAGACTTGAACCAGAACCACGGAATGAAGTTGCCGTTATAACTCCAGATACATTAAGTCCAGAAGCGGTTGTTACTGTTACTACACCACTAACGGGATTAACATAAGCTAATAGATTTGATCCAAAATTTAATTTGGAATATTCGCCGAGAATTGTATTTTGATTTCTAATTTCTAACGGAGATCCCCCAGTACCACCACCAGAAACAATAGAAGTTGTAATAGCAATTGTTACTCTACCAACTCCATCTGGCCCACTACAAAATATACCTTGTCCAAAATTTAATTCTTTTGCGATTCCTTTTCTTACGTTATCATCTAAAACTTCTACACCACTACTTGTTGCAACAACATTTTCTAATTGACTTCCATCTCCAACAAATTGAACAGCAGTAATAATTCCTGTGGAAGTTATATTTCTAACTTCTAAATGTTCCGTTGTCGTGATTCCAGTATTTAAAATACCACTGACATTAATTCTTGGAGATCCCGTTAAGTTTCTTGCAAGTGTAGAGATTCCTGCAGTACTTGCATAACTTGTGAGAGTAAATCCATCCCCAAATGTATTATATACTTCTTGAAAGTTACTATTGATTTTACCCATTGCAATTCGCAATGGATCGCCCTGACCATCATTAGGATTACTACCAGTGTTGATCCCGAGTCTAGACATTAATTTTCCTCAGTCTTTCCCTATTTTTATATTTATTGATGCTTATAACTAGTAATAGAATGATTTCAAATCATGCAATTTAACTTTCAATTTGGAAAAAAGAAACCAGATAAAAAACAATTAATTATTGTAGGAGTTGTTGTATCTACACTTATAGCTGGCCTTTCACAATGTACAGGAGTATCTGAAAGTGGTCTTTGGGATTTATTAGACGAACTTCAAAGAAAGTATCTACCGCAAGGTATTCTTAATGAGATTATACTACAAGATCCCAACAAAGTAAATCGTAGAGTTGAAAGAGATGTTGATAAAGCGATTCGTGATGTAACACGGGAGTATGATCGGATTATTTCCGATTATGATCAAAAATATAAACAAAAATACTTAGAAGAAGAAAACGATGAGTCTTTGTGTTACTCGGAGGATTGTAAGAAACTTGCACCACCGATGAGAATGTGTTCTCCAGTTTTTGAAGGGATTGGCTGTCCTGTAAAGCCAGAGGATAAATAAATAACATTATAAAAGTACTTTTTGTAACGATGAGAGCAGAAGAAATCAAGGGTCTCATGGAGGCCTATTCCCATGTTTACGAGACTCCTGAGGTTCTCTCAGAGGAAGTTGTAGAAGAAGATGTAGAACAACTTATGGAGCGTGGTGCTCCTACAGACCCAAAAGCTAAAGCTGCTTATGATGCCAATGTTGCAAAGAATAGAGCTGCTTTAGGTAATACTCTTCTTTATGGAAATGCAGCAGGAAAAAGACCAGAGGCGCCAATAACAAGAAATAGAAATGTTAGAGGTGGTGGAACAATTAAACCACCCGCTGCACCTGCAAAACCTGCTGCTCCTGCTGCACCTGCAAAACCTGCTGCTCCTGCGGCCGCTAAACCTGCACCAGCTCCTGCAGCAAAACCAACTCCTTCTGCAACTGCAAAACCATCAACACCTGCAGCACCTGCAAAACCCGCACCAGGAACTAAAGCTGCTGGCCCAGAGTCAATTAAACCAAAGACTCCAAATCCTTTGATGCAGAAAACTTTTGGTTATCAAACTGGTAATGCTCCAGATCAAATTAAAAAGGCATCTGAAGGAAAACCAGCTCTACCATCATCTACAACCGCTCTAGGATCTGCTGCTGATCCAAAGGTAAGAGCTGCTCTTAATCTCCCATCAAAACCTGCTGCATCCTTATCACAAAAACCAGAAGCACCAAAGCCTGAAGCACCAAAACCACAAATGAGTGCAAGAGCACAAGCACTCAAAGCAGGTGGCCCTGCGGGTGGTGCAAGAGAGAGAATGCTCAATCAAGGTGTTGACATCTTTGATCTAGTCAAAGGTCACCTTCTAGATGAAGGATATGCAGAGACTGAAGAGAACGCACTCGTAATCATGGCAAACATGAGTGAAGAATGGAGAGAGTCTATTCTAGAGGTTCTTGGTGGTCAATCTGGTGATGGATATCTTGGACACCCTAGACTTGGTATCAAGAATCCATTAGCAAAAAAGCAAACAACTACAAATACTGCACCTAAGAATACTGGAATTGCAGGTCAGTTAGGAAATAGAGCTGCAGCTACGGATGCAGCAACGGGACAACTTCGCAAAGAAGAAAATGAAAATGGGAGTATTAAACTAGAAGATATCCTTGCTCTTAGTAGAAGAATGGAAAGAGTTTACGAAGCTCAAGCAGCTCGTGAAAATCCAGAGAAGCATGAAGAAGATGAAGAGAAGGAAAACGAAAAGAAGTACGGAAAAGTCCGTGGTGAAAAAACTCCTATGCCACCTAGAGGTGACAAGCGTAGAGAAGAGTTTGAAAAGTGGTACGCGAAACAGATGGGTCGCTGATACGATCTGAAATAATTTCAAGAGTCCGCTTGACGGACTCTTTTTTTATGGGTACAATAACTCTGCTAGGGTTCAAAAGATAAATAAGGCTCTGATATTTAAAGAGCCTCTCATGATTAAAAAACTTTGGAATTTTATTTTTAATTGGAAAAAAGAAAAGGAATTCAAGAAAAGACTTAAAGAACTTCAGAAGAGAGATCCATTTATATACAAGTGATTATATGACGAGAACTTTAATAGCCTTTGGTGATAGTCATACAGCCGGTGCTGAAATAGAAGAACAATATAATTATGAATGTTTTTCAAAAGCATATCCTGCTTATATTGCAAAATATTATGGATTTAAATATAAAAATTTTTCTGAACCCGGTGGAAGTAATGATTTGTTAATTGAAAGATTTAATGAAGAAATTAAAAAAGTAATAACAAAGAAAGAAAAAGTTTTTGTTTTATTTAATTTTACTGAAGCTAGTAGAACTTTTATTAGAGTTAAATCATCTATTATAGGTCATGATTATATAAATTTTTATCCATCTCATTTAACTGATGAATTTACAGTAGATAATGAGTATGAGAGAGATATAAAATTACATCTGCCAATTTATAGACATTATATAATGAGTAATACTAATGAAACTCTTGATAAAAAATCAATAAATCAGATGTTTATTGTCCAAACTATATGTCAGAAATACGATATTCCTTTTATATTTCATAATAGTATTAATTGGTATTATGGAGATTGGTCGTTGATAGATAAAAAACATCATTTTGGCCATCATAAAAGTAATACATTTGACTACCAATACTCTTCTTTAATGGATAAAATTTATTCTTTTTGGGGTGTTGCTACACATCATCCAGATTGGAAGCATTTACGATATGAAGATAGATGGCATGGACACTATCCAGAAGAATTTCATAAATTTTGGGCATCAAAATTAATTAAATTTATTGATGAACAAAAAATACTTGAAGGTTACATCTAAATAAAGCTTGATTAATTAAAGAGCTTTATGAGTTATGAAAACCCTTGGCTCTACAATGGAGAAGTTTTTGAGTCTGATCATATTCAAGATCATTTTGGTTTTGTTTATCATATTCACTGCATTCCAACTGGTAGGTCGTATATTGGTAGAAAATATTTCTGGAGTTTCCGCAAGAAGAAGGGCGCTAGTAGAAGAAGTAAATCAGAGTCTGATTGGAAAAAGTATTACGGATCTTGTCCAGAACTCAAAGAAGATGTAAAGAAGTTTGGAAAAGATAAGTTTAAGAGAACAATTATATCCTTACATGATACTGTAGGTAAAACCAATTACGAAGAGACTCGTCAGTTGTTTCTCAACAATGTCCTGACCGAATCTCTTGACAATGGGGAACCAAGATACTACAATAGCAATGTTCTTGGTCGTTACTACAGGAAGGACTACTTTCATGGAAAATCAGCTGATTGACAACGTTGAAAATCTAAAAGATAGTATTATTGACCGGCTTCATTATCTTGCCGAGGTTGGGGATTACCTAAATGCTTGTGCATTTTATGAAGAATTCCGAGAAACGATTACGGAACAACCGTAGGTGACTTTTAGTAACAAAACTAAATAATCACTTATAATGATCTTCGTCATGAGAATTTGAAGTGACATTAGAGCCGAGGAAAGTGCCCACCGAGAGGTGTGGTGTACCCCCTTTCTATTCGGATGTAGAGTTCAATTAATTTTAATGCAAAATATCTTTACAGTAGCCCTGCCCCTTATGGCAACGGTTACAACCAATGCGGCAACACTGCCATTCGTAAACTACAAAATGGATGGGCCTCCGCCCCCAGTAGTTGAAGAGACAGCGACCAAAGAGGTTGCTCCCGAAAAGCCAAAAGAGTTAAGGCTAATTTGTAAAGGGTGTAATGAGAATGAAAATGCCACCTTGGCATTTCTTCAGGATCATGGAATTAAAGACAGAAACGCCCTTGCTACCATCATGGGCAATATTAGACAAGAATCTACATTCGTGCCTAATATTTGCGAAGGTGGAAGCAGAACCAGTTACAACGGCTGCGGCCGTGGTTACGGACTGATTCAATGGACATCTGCCAACCGTTATTATGGATTGGGTGATTTTGCTAAGAAGTATGGTGGTTCGCCATCATCACTTCAAACGCAACTTCGTTATCTGACGAATGAAGTTCAGTGGCAAAGGATTGAGGAGAAGATGAAAACTCCTGGTAAATCAATTGACCGCTACATGAACTATGCGTATAGTTGGATTGGATGGGGGCATCATGGAGCCCGTACTTCGTATGCTCATGATTATGCATCTCGTCTGATCAAGGTAGAAGTTTGATACAATAGAATAGGAGGAAGGGGTTGACAACACTCCTTCCCCACTCTATACTTTAAATATGGAGAGATGACCGAGTGGCTTAAGGTGCAGACCTGGAAAGTCTGTGTGGGGGTAACTTCACCAAGGGTTCAAATCCCTTTCTCTCCGTTGACAATTCAACCTTCAACGGGTATAATTGTCTCATGACTCAGTAGCTCAGTTGGATAGAGCATCTGCCTTCTAAGCAGTTGGTCGGGGGTTCAAGTCCCTCCTGAGTCGTTGGAGATTTATTCTCCAAATTATTCCTCTGTAGCTCAGCGGTAGAGCGGTCGGCTGTTAACCGATTGGTCGCAAGTTCGATCCTTGCCGGGGGAGTCCGTCGCTGTGGCGGAATTGGTAGACGCGCTGGGTTTAGGTTCCAGTGAATTTATTCGTGGGGGTTCAAGTCCCTTCAGCGACACTTGACAATTATACTCAAATACTCTATAATTGTCTCATAAGCGGGTATGATGTAGCGGTAACATGACATCCTTCCAAGTTGTTCTCACCGGTTCAAATCCGGTTACCCGCTCTCGGGAGATTAACTCAGCGGTAGAGTGGCTGCCTTACAAGCAGTAAGTCACTGGTTCAAATCCAGTATTTCCCATTAATAAATACTTCTAAAGTATTTTGGTATAATGGAAAAACTTTTTAAACTACTAAGTGATGCACAAGCGTCCCTCTTCGTCTTATTTCATAAGACTTGGGCTTATCATTGGAATGTAGTTGGAGAAGATTTTCCACAACTTCATACTCTTTTTGGTGGTCAGTATGAAACCATGTTTGAAGAGATTGATCGTATCTCTGAACACATGAGGTTTCTAAATGTAAAACCACTCAATAGTCTAGAAAGAGTATTAGAAGTATCTAAAATCAAAACTGGACAAAGTACAACAGATTGCCATAAAATGGTCAAAGATCTGTTGAAATCAAATCAAGATTTATGTGATCTTCTTACTGAAGTCGCTGAAGAAGCTGACGCACAGAAATCAAGAGGAACTTCAAATCTTGCAGACGATCTAAATGAATCACATGGTAAATTCGTTTGGATGTTACGTTCATACATGGAGACCTCTCCAGGTTTAACTAAAGAGGAAGTTGAAGAAGAAATACAAGAGATATGTCCAGAGTGTTCTTGTGATCCATGTGTATGCGAGAGTTCCGAAGAAGTTGAAGAAACTATTGAAGATTGATTAACTAAAGGTATTGAACAATGTTAAGAGTAAGATGTAAGGTGTGTAACACCGAGTTGGAGTCGCATCCAACAAAATCAGTATGTTGTGGATGTGAAAATATGACTCTTGTAAAGGGAGACACCATCACTGCTGTTGACCTAAATCAAGTTGTTATGTTAAACTCTATCAAAGAAGATAAGAATTCTGGTGTACTCAGTGCATCAGATCTTGCTTATCAGGAATCCAGAAGGGCTCGTAAGGTTCGTAAACTGGATTTTGAAATCCGATAGGAGGATTGGCAGAGTTAGGTTTAATGCAGGGGATTGCTAATCCCCCGATGTACTTTAAGTGCATCCGTTGGTTCAAATCCAACATCCTCCGTTTGGAAAGGTGACCGAGTGGTTTAAGGTACTTGTCTTGAAAACAAGCGAGGTGAAAGCCTCCGTGGGTTCAAATCCCACCCTTTCCGTTTAGAATTGTTACAAATTTAATTATTACTTAATGAGTGTTACGATACGAACACACTTGTTGCCATTGGGGCTTTCGTGATTAGTATATACTTATGTACAACTCAATAACCTCATGGACGAACACACCTATAATAATTGGGTGAAGATCAAGAAGACTTTCGAGGATTCTGGTAACACTGATAATATGTTCTACAAAAGAGCATGTGCAATTGTTAGAGGTGAAAAGGATCCACTAGAAAAATTTCTTGGAGGAAATCATGACAAGTACTCATGATTGGAGATTCAAAGACGAATGCTTTCAAAAAAGAGCCCATTTATTGAGTTCTCTGGTCAGAGTCGGAATGGTTGTTACTCAAGAAGTATATGAATTTTGTGATTTTACCCTTAGTCAAGGATGGAATCCTCCATCAGATGAACGTGAATGTGACAATCAAACTTTAGAAATGTATCGCCGTTACTTAAGAGAGGTAAAAAATGGATAGAGAACATGATGAGTTGGTCAGTCGTTCTGAAGTCCAGGAGATGATAGATGATGCTATACGAAGGCACAATCGGAATGCTTCCATTATTTCTATGTGCGTTGGTTGGGTTGTCCTTGCTTTATTTGCTGAAGGATTGTTGAGACTTATTGGTGTAATTCCTCCCGTACTGCCATGGCTAAACATTACCCTGAAATAATTGGTATTGTATTATTATTAGTCTTTGCTGCCACCATGTTCTATCAAGGAACATGTATCATAAGAGGTCAACGTGGTTATTCTCTTAGAGATTATCTTAAACAAGATAGTGAGAACATGCGTAAACGAATAGAGGAACTACTCAAAGACAAATGATCATCTTAACAGAAGAAGATTTAAAAGAATTGCAAGAAAGAGTCCTTCAACAAAAAATGGATGAACTCTTTGAAGAACCATCTACCTATGAGGATGATGATGACGAATACGGAATGGCTAGAGTTTATTGAGTTTGTATCACACATTCTATACATGTTTGTTGCGTTTATGTGTGGTCTTATCATTGGTTACATAGTAGGATTTCGTAACGGAGGAGATATGTAATGAATAGTCTGACTCTATATACCTTGGTCATATTTGGAACCATAGGACTATTTGTTTTTTGGGGCTTGACCCATGCGTATCCTTTTTAAGAAAAAACATGAAGATATTTTTAGACACCGCAGATGTTGACATGATCCGTTCAGTTTATGAAACTGGACTTTTGAATGGAGTCACAACAAATCCAACTCTAATTAAAAAGAGTGGTCGTGATCCAATTGAAGTTATTAAAGAAATTCAATCTTCATTTCCACAATTAGAATCAATCTCGGCAGAGGTTGTTGCTGATACTGCAGAGGAAATGATTGATCAAGCAAAAGCATTTGAAGGACTTTGGAACGTTACTATCAAAGTTCCCTGTACTGTAGAAGGTCTTAAGGCCTGCCTTGCACTTACCATTGCTGGTTATAAGGTTAATGTGACTTTGGTGTTCTCAGTCGCACAAGCCATTCTCGCAGAGAAGGCTGGTGCCGCATATATCTCTCCATTTATTGGTAGGTGGGAAGATAATTCCGTAGATGGTCTTGAACTCATTAAGAACATTCGTGAAGTATATACTGGACACGGTAGGTTCACTACTACTCAGATTCTTGGTGCATCCGTTCGTGATGTAAGACAAGTTGAGAAGTGTGCCCTGTTTGGTGCTGATGTGGTAACTATTCCACCAGTAGTCTTTTGGGGCATGTACAAAAATATTATGACAGAAAAAGGTCTAGAACAATTCCAGAAAGACTGGGATTCAGTTCAAAAACAAAACTAATCGGAGTAAAAAATGAAGGAATTCACATTTACCGAAGAACAAGTCAAACTTTTGGCTGATGCAGTTTGGATGAGACAAAGACGCTTCATAGCCGGAGATCGTAGATTTAAGGAGTATGGTGCGATTCTAGATGAATTCCTGAAAGACATGGAGTATGTTCCTACACGAGCATGAAAACATTCAACACCGCTGTTTTAAATATCACGGTAGCTATACTTGACTTTCTTTATAGAGGTCAAGACATACAAAGATTCTGGGTTCTAGAAACAATCGCTAGAGCACCTTACTTCGCGTTTCTCAGTGTTCTTCATCTCAGAGAATCACTAGGTCTCCGAACAGAAGAACACTACTACCTAATGAAAGAACACTTCGCACAGACCGTCAATGAAACCGAACACCTCAGAGAAATGGAGTCGCGTGGTGGAGCAGATCGCTGGATTGATCGCTTTTTCGCTTATCATTTGGTTCTCGTCTATTATTGGATTATGGTGGTTTATTATTTTCTTGATCCTGTTTCTGCTTATCATTTAAATGAGGAAGTAGAGTGGCACGCTATGATGACTTATGCGAAATACCTAACAATACATGATGATCAGAAAATAGTTGATATAATGAATGATGAGATTCAACACGCACAGGAGCTCCATAAAGCAATGGAGATGATCAAATGATTTACCCACTAACACTCAGAGAATGTCCGCATTGTCATAAGAGTTTGGTTGACGCTGAAATCAGTGAACCAATCAAACAATTTTGTGAGTCTGGTGCATTCCATTCAAGTCTACTTTTCGGTGATGAGGGTTGGATTTGTCCTCATTGTAATGGGGTTGTGGGATGACTCCAAAGGTCACACGCGGAATGGAACCCCAAACTAAACAGAGGTTTCATTTCGCAGCATCCGCGTTTGTAAGAATGTGGGGCCATAAATCTCTAAATGATCATCGCATCATAGACTTCTGTGTTGAGTGGGCATATAGGACTGAAAATGCTCCACTAGATAATCGTATTATGGATCAATACTTTTATTATGAGTTTAAAACCTGGAGGGGATACTAATATGAAAGTAGGGCTAATCGGACTCGGAAGAATGGGCGAAGGAATGGCCCGTCGCATGAGGAAAAGAGGAGGAATTGAAGTCTGGGGTTATCGGAGAAATTATGCAAAAGCAAACGAAGCATACGAAAGTGGGTATGTGGATGGCATTACAACTACTATTGAAGGCCTTGTTAAAGTAGTTAAACAAACAAAAACTGGTGGAGTACGACCTGGTATTTTCCAGATGGTAGTGCCTGCTGAAACCGTAGAGGAGACGATCAATGAGTTACTACGATATTGTGGTGAAGGAGATATTATTATTGATCATGGCAATAGCAATTTTAAAGACAGTCGGAAAAGAGCAGAGCGGTTGGCAAAACTTGGTATCCAATATATTGATTGCGGTACTAGCGGTGGCGTTTATGGTATGGATCGTGGATACTGTCTTATGGTTGGTGGCGGAAATACTGCGGTCGCCACTTGTTCGCGCATTTTTGATGCCCTCTCACCAGGAATTGACGCTGCCCCCAGGACTCAATTTAACTCGGAGTTGACCTCTGCTGAGTTTGGTTGGTTACATTGTGGAGGCCCTGGTGCAGGACATTTTGTAAAGATGGTTCACAACGGCATAGAGTATGGTATAATGCAGGCGTATGCAGAAGGATTTAACATCATTAAGAACGCCAATGCAGGTGCCAAGTATGTCAGAGAAGGAGATGCAGAGGTCGCCCCAATGGCAGATCCAGAAAGTTACTGTTATGACATTGATGTTGTTGAGGTGGCTGAGTTATGGCGTCGTGGTAGCGTTGTTGGTTCTTGGTTACTGGATCTTACTGCTGATGTGTTACGCCGCGATCCTCAGCTTAAACAGTTCTCTGGAGGTGTATCCGACAGCGGTGAGGGTCGCTGGACGGTTACTGCCGCTGTGGATCTGGGGGTTCCCGCTCCTGTCATCACCACTGCGCTTTATGAAAGATTTAATTCTCGCGGTTTGGGTGCTTTCGCGTCCAAAGTTCTGAATGGTATGAGGTTTATGTTTGGAGGACATCATGTAAGATGAAACATGCACTAATCCTTTCTTTGTGTTTTCTCCCTCTTGCAATTATCTACATAGTAATGAAAGTATCACTATGGTTATCAACAAGCGTATCTGAAGTCAATTATGTCCGAGAAGACGCCAAACGACCACACGGACCCTACGTGGAGAATGCATATGGAGACCTTGACCAAGAGGATGAAGATTATTGAAATCTCTCAAAAGATAGATCAAGCTCTATTTGAGTATTACTTTGAACGGGGAAAGGATGTTCCTAACTGGAAATATATTAAAGATCCGCAATGGTGGACTGATTATCTTAGAGAACTCTCTGGGGATCATGAGGAAAATGATGACTGGTAAAGAACAGGCAATTGCTTTGATTGCACTTGCAGAAAAAACATTTGAGGAAGACTATTATGTTACTCGGAAAACTACTAATGTTCGCCGCAATCCCTTTCGTTTTATCTACGATTTATTTCGGAATGAAAAGGAACGGAGGATACTATGACACAGACCAATATGATGGTGATGGAACTGCACATAACGTATTGAAATGATGCATAAACTAGGACATATTGCTTACTTGGCTTTAAGTAATCCCATTATTCTTGGAGTGATAGGATTTTCTTTAGTCTTTGTTCCTATTTTAGGGATGTGGGCCGTTCACAAATACAACTGGCAACACTGGGAGCCATTTGCCAAGAAGGATCATTAATGTTACTATATACTAGTAAATCGGGATGTAGCTCAGTTTGGTAGAGCACTCGCTTTGGGAGCGAGGGGCCGTAGGTTCAAATCCTATCATCCCGACTTATAAATACAAAAACTATGGAAATCTACACAGTGCAAGAGTTTCAGGAACGCTGGGAAGAAATGATTGAAAGAGTTGAAAATGGAGAAAGAATAGGTATAATAAACGAGAATGGCCATACTGCAGTAATGGTTCCTGCAGATGATGAGTTCGTAAGAATTCATACCGACATGAATAACGAAGCTCCCTAATAATTTTTATTGCTGGTTTAGCTATCTGGTGAAAGCACCCGACTCATAATCGGATATAGGTGGGTTCGATCCCCTCAACCAGCATTGGACAGAAACCGAACTGTCCTCCTTGACTTCTTCAAGTCAACACCCTATAATAACAAGGTAAACAAATTCAAACAAATGTCACTGACCGCAAAATTCAAGAAAGATATTCAAACTCTGAAGTCTGCTGCGAATGGAGAATCTTATCTGGATGTAAAAAATCCAAAACTCTTCAAGAAAGTTCGCAAGTTCTATGAATCTAATGGTGTAATTTTTTCTGGAGATCCTCTGGATGACTACGAGATGTTGATTGATTATATCTATGCAGATCTTGAAGCTGAAGGAGCCATCGCATCGTGATTGAAACACTTCCTAAAGTTCTTCTTGAACGAGAAGGGTATAGGTTTGTTCAAAAGGGTATCATTGAATTAAATGGTATGCCTGATTATAGAATGCAAAAGAAAGATCACTACACCAAACGTTGGAATGACATTTATCTTTTTGATAATGGTCTACAATGCACTACTGCAATGGAAGACATTGAATATGCGAAATGGCTAGATCCAGATAGAGTTCCATGTTATGTCCGAGACTAAAAATTACATTTATGTAAAAGAAAAATCATTAACTTTAAATCAATGTAATTCAGTAATTGAATATATTGATAGTTCTCGTAAATCTTTTAATAATTTTTATTTTTTGGTCAGTTCTTCTGTAACTACTACACCTCACAAATTTTTGACCGATATTGTTCAAAAAAATGTAAATGAGTATATGGAAAAACATAAATTTCTTAAGACATTATATGCACCTTGGGGAATTTCTAAAAATTATAATTTGCAAAAGTATTTACCTGGTCAAGCATATTACCCAGAACACATGGAACATGGTAAGGATGATTATGATTGTAAAAGAATTCTTGCTTGGATGATTTACTTAAATGATGTTAAGGATGGTGGGGAAACCTATTGGCCTCAACAAGATTTTAAGAAATCTGCAAGAACTGGAGATTTGTGTATTTGGCCTGCTGGTTGGACACATAGTCACTATGGAATTGTATCTAAAACAGAAACAAAATATGTGGTAACTGGATGGTGTTCATTTTTATAGTCACGGATGGACTTAAACAGCACTGGTCGGGAGCAAACCCCTTATGACGAAATCTAATGTATTCCGATACATTGGTAATCTCCTTCTTTTATCAGGATATTTTTTCCTACTATGGGGAGATATGAAAATCGGATTATTTGTTAAATGCATCGGGAATGTCTTTGTCGTTCCTTTTGCTATCAAATATAAGTTTTGGGACATTCTTTTCTTATGTGGTTTCTATGCTGCTATTGAGATACCAAAACTAATCCAACTTTTCCTAGTTAAGTCAAACTAGGTGGTGGAGTCAATATGACCCTCCTTTATTTTTTTGTACTATGAAATTACTCTGGAAGTCTTTAGGATATAGAATATTAGCAATCTTGTTTACTTCAATGTTTACTGGATTTTCTATGTCATTAACAATTCATATAGGATTGTTTCTTCTTTATTATTATTATGATATTTTATGGGACAAATATTCGGTTTCTTATTTTTCCGATAAAAAATAAGTGGTGCGGATGGGGTTAACCCCGCCGAGTTTCTTGTTTTCTCGTACTCAAAACAAGTGGCGAGCCTGAGTTTTAGAGGTGGGTTGCATAAACCCACCTTTTTTAGTATAATATATACTATTGAGATTATTATTTTTGATCAAAAAATGAGTCAATATATTAAGAAGGCACTTGTACTCGGTGCCGGTGGCTTTATTGGAAGTCATATGGTTAAGAGACTGCGATCCGAAGGATATTGGGTTCGTGGTGTAGACCTTAAATATCCGGAGTATTCTGACTCTGCAGCTAATGAGTTTATTCGCGGAGATCTTCGTGATGTAGATTTTGTTCGTCGTGTTCTGGAATATAAGGGAGACCGTGGTAATTTTTATAACCATGTTCCTTATCGTTATATCCAACCTTTTGATGAAATCTATCAGTTCGCTGCTGATATGGGTGGTGCAGGTTTTGTCTTTACTGGAGAAAATGATGCAGACATTATGCACAACTCAGTTCAAATTAATCTGAATGTTCTTGAAATGCAACGTCAGATGAATGAAAGAGTCGGTACAATTCGAACTAAAATCTTCTATTCTGGATCGGCATGTATGTATCCAGAACATAATCAACTAGATCCAGATAACCCTGACTGCCGTGAAGAATCAGCCTACCCTGCTAACCCAGATTCTGAATATGGTTGGGAGAAGTTGTTCTCAGAGCGACTCTTTTTCGCTTATCATCGTAATTACGGGATGCCTGTTCGGGTTACTAGGTATCATAATATCTTTGGACCAGAAGGAACCTGGGACGGTGGAAGAGAGAAAGCACCAGCTGCAATCTGCCGTAAAGTCGCTCTCCTCCCAGAGGAAGGTGGAACCATTGAGGTGTGGGGAGACGGCCTACAAACTCGTTCCTTCCTGTACATTGACGAATGCATTGAAGCATCTAGAAGATTGATGGATTCGGATTTCATTGGCCCAGTTAATATTGGTTCCGAAGAAATGGTCACTATCAACCAATTGGTAGAGACTGCTGCAAAGGTTGCTGGTAAGAACGTAGAGAAGAATCATAAACTAGATGCTCCTCTTGGTGTTCGTGGACGTAATTCCAACAACGATGTAATTCGTAGAGAACTCGGTTGGGATTATCAACAGACTCTTGAGGAAGGTATTCGTAAGACATACGCATGGATTTCTGAACAAATTGCTAAAAAGAACAATGAAAATTGAAATTGTAAAAGATCACGTTAAAGAGTTGGATATTGGACATCTGAGAGATATGTCCCTTAATCAAAATGATTGGCTTCCTGCTGGTCAAAGTGAGTATAGACTTTATGCCTATCTCTCTACGTTTTTTAATAAAAAAACAATTCTGGATGTTGGTACTCGTACTGGTGGATCCGCTCTTGCTCTTTCTTATAATCCAACTAATCAAGTAATTAGTTATGATCTTGTAGAACAGGGTGCAAGTTCCATTAAGAAGGATAATATCACCTGGAAAATTCAGGACTTCATGGAAGATGAAACTCTTGATTGGGATAACATTCCCATCGTCATGATTGATGTAGATCCTCATGATGGAGCTCAAGAACGAGTTATGATGGATTGGTTGCGTGATAAAGGTTGGAAAGGTATTTTGATTCACGATGACATTGGCCCTGGTTGGCCCGATATTCAGTTGATGTGGGATGAGATTCCTGAAGAGAAGTTTGATGTTACTGAGATTGCTCATATGAGTGGTACTGGCATCGTCAATTTTGGAAACGCACACGAAATTACTATTGTCTGATGAAAATTACAGTACTAGGTTCCAGTGGGCAGATCGGTGCCTACCTAACAGAATATCTTCGTGGTAAGGGTCATGAAGTTCATGAGTTTGATGTTGTGAATGGTGAACACCAAGACATGACAACAATTCCCAATCCAGAACTCCATCGTGTAATTATGGATTGTGATTTCGTATTCTTCCTTGCATTTGATGTTGGTGGATCACGATACCTCAAAAAGTATCAACATACCTTTGACTTCATCAATAATAATGCTAGATTGATGGTCAATGCATTCGATCTGATTGCAAAGTACAACAAGAGATTTGTATTTGCATCATCCCAGATGAGTAACATGAGTTACTCTCCTTATGGCGTGATGAAGAGAGTTGGTGAAATTTATACCCAAACACTCAAGGGTCTTACAGTTCACTTCTGGAATGTTTATGGCATTGAACATGATGTTGAAAAGTCTCACGTAATCACAGATTTTATTCGTAAGGGATTTGAAGAAGGTCAATTTGAGATGATGACTGACGGTACAGAAGAACGTCAGTTCTTGTATGCGGAAGATTGTTGCGAAGCTCTTGAGACTGTTATGGAATCGTATACTGATTTCAAACCAGAGGATCCTCTTCATATCACTTCTTTCAGTGGAAGCACTATCAAAGAAGTTGCAGAAATTATTCAAGGTCAGTTCAATCTTATTGGTAAGTATGAGGTTAAAATTAAACCCGGTCTTGCAAAAGATAGTGTTCAATTAGACAAGAGAAATCAAGCCAATAATTACATTACTGGTTGGTGGATGCCAAAGACCAACCTTCAGGATGGAATTGCAAAAGTCTTTAATGAAATGAAAAAGGAGTATGGTTATGGGTGATCAATTTATAGAAATTGACAATATTTTTCCAGAATTTAAAAACAATAGAAGTTGCGATATCACTTATTTTTCTCAACAAATCATTGATTTGGAAGATGGTGATATGATTGAGTTTGGAGTTGCATCCGCACAAACCACAATAGAAATGGCTAAATTCAATCCAACTCGTAAACTATTTGCCTTTGATCATTTCTTAGGTTTGGAAGAGTCGGCAAAACCACTTCCAAGTCATGCTGGCTGGCATGAGGGAGCTTTTCGTGTTGGTGACCCAGATTACCCACATATCCCAACAAGTATTGCTGGGGTATATAAAAAACTTGAACCATATCCCAATGTAAATCTTTTCGTTGAAGATGTTCATGAACTTAAAGATCCATCTGAATATGGTATTGGCAAAATAGTGGCCGTAAATGTGGATGTTGATATCTATGAACCAACTGTTTCTTGTTTAAATTGGTTGGATAAATGTGAGTGGGATAAACTATACATTCGTTTTGACGATTGGCATGGTCATGATCCTCAGTTTGATCATCATGAAAGACTCGCTGCTAAAGAATGGCTTGATAGAACTGGATATAAATTTGATATTCCAGAGAATGGGCATGTTGGTGGAATGATTGTTTGGAGGTAAAATGAAACTATTGACTCTTGAAGATTATCAAAAGGCAGGTGAAGAATTCTGGCCTAAGTATTGGTATATTGCCAAAGAACTTGGTGAAGGTGCAAAACCAGAAGATGTTCTAAAAGTTATGGAAGCAGTCGGTGGACTTGCACTGAAACTTAAACTGGAAGAGACTCTTCCATTTGGATTTAATAAAAAGAAAGATGACGAAGTTCAAAATTAATCTGTACTGCAACGATTCACTTAAACCATCAACCTCAGATAAAAATACTTCTAAGTTTACTGAGTGGGTCTATGATGGTTCTGGTGCAGTAAGTCTTTATGTAAATCAAAGATCACTAGATATACTTCAGGATGTTTCTTCAACACCCAAGTACATCTGGCTTTTAGAATCAAAACAAATTATTCAAAATGTTTATGATTGGATTCTTGCAAACTACGACTTTGTTGCTTCCAGAGTGGATGGTATTCTAAGTTGTGATAAAGAACTTTGTGAAAAATATCCTAAGTTTCAGTATGCACTAAGTAATGCAGCTCCTTGGATTGAAGAACGCCAGATCTATGAGAAGACTAAACTAGTCTCCATGATCTCTTCAAACAAGTCTATGGTTCCTGGTCATCGTAAGAGACTTGAGTTTGTGAATAAGTTTAAAGACCAAGTTGATCTTTATGGTCGCGGATTCCGTGATCTTCCCCGTAAAGAAGAGGGCATAAAAGATTATATGTTTTCTGTGGCCGTAGAGAATGCCGTCTATGATACATACTTTACGGAGAAACTTACAGACTGTTTCGCCACAGGAACGATTCCCATCTTTTACGGATGCAAAGGAGTCACAGAGTATTTCAACGAGGATGGTATTATATTCTTGGATGATGACTTTGATGTTTCTACTTTGACAGAAGAACTTTATTATTCTAAAATGGATGCGATCAAGGATAACTTTGAACGTGCAAACAATCTGCAAGTTGCAGAAGATTACCTATACGAGACTTACTGGAAATGAGTACTTACAAGGGCTGGGAAGCCGAAGAACAAATCGCAGTTGATTATCTGGAGACTTGTCGTAGTGCAGTTGCAGATAATGAGATCTTTGCAAAGTTTAAATCTCTGCAAGGGTACAAGAATATTCTAGAACATGTTACCCCCCGTCAGGGTGCAGAGTATCTTCAAATTGCTATGGAAATGGCTGGAGATGCACTTCTAGAAAATCTAGAAGGATTTAAAGAGAATGATACTATAGGAACTCCTGATAAATTCTCTTATCCAGAAACGGGTAAAATCTCTCCCACTACAATCAGATACATCAAGAATGTATTTGAGATGGCAACTCTCTTAGGGGAGTCTCCCATTAGTCGTGTAGTAGAAGTTGGTGGCGGGTACGGTGGACTTTGCAAGACCTTGAGTGTGGTCTGCGATTTTGATGAATATATTTTGGTTGATCTTCCAGAAGCTGTTGCAGTTCAAGAAAAGTATCTCAAAAACTTCCCAGAACTTTATTCAAAGTGTAAGTTTGTTAGTTGTGATGATGTAGAACAAATCAAAGATGTTGATTTGTTTATTAGTAATTACGCTCTCTCTGAGTGTGACTATGATACTCAAGTAAAATATTACGACAATTTAGTATCTGATTCTAAATTTGCTTACATCATTTACAACCTTGTCAACTTTAATGATTTCTACTATAATAAGTTTACTGAAAGAATGAGTGAACGTTTTGAATTCACTACTCATAAAGATTACGAAAACACTGTAATTCTCGCAAAGGAAAAGAGCTGATGAATCGTATCAAAGACTATGATGAGTTGGAAGATCGGATTGTAAAATGGATTTCCGATTATTGCATCACCCATCCTAAACTTAAGAGTCTTGTAGTAGGAATCTCTGGAGGAATTGACTCCTCTGTGGTTTCTACTCTTTGTGCTTTGACTGGTATGCCAACTTACGTTGTTGGGATGCCTATTAATCAACTTGAAAATCAGGAGTCTCTTTCTGATGCTCATGGTAAGTGGTTGGAGTCAAAATTTAGTAATGTAAAGTTTATCAAGACTGATATGAGTTCGGTCTATGATTCTTTCCTTCAAACAATATCTAATGATATTGGTGAAAATTTTGCAACTAATAAACTTGCACAAGCCAATACTCGTTCAAGACTTCGTATGGTAACTTTGTACCAAGTTGCCACAACAGTTAATGGTATTGTCGTAGGAACTGGTAATAAAGTTGAAGATTATGGTGTAGGTTTCTATACTAAGTACGGTGATGGTGGTATTGATATTGCTCCTATTGCAGATCTCTACAAGACTGAAGTATGGATGCTTGGTGAACATCTAGGTGTAGATGAGAGAATTGTTTCTGCACCACCCACCGATGGTCTTTGGGATGATGGTAGAACTGATGAAGATCAGATCGGAACTTCTTATGCACTTCTTGAGTGGGTTATGGAAAGGGGTCTCTTAGAAGATCCACTAACATTCAATGAAGAACAAACTAATGCAATCAATGTGTATCAGAAGTTTCACATGCAAAACAAACATAAGATGGTAGAAATTCCCACATTCAAGCTATGAAAATAGGATTAATCGGCGCAGGGAGACTGGGAATCTGTCTTGCACTCCTTATGGAGAATGCAGGATATGATGTCCTGGTCTCAGACATTCGTGAGGATTATGTAGAAAACCTCAATAAAAAAATCATAGAAACTGCGGAACCTCATGTTGCAGAACACTTGAAAGAAGCTCGCAACATTGAAGCGACAACTGATAATAAAAGAGTTATCAGAGAGTGTAATATTATCTTTACTCTTGTTGCAACTCCATCTTTAGATGATGGTTCTTATAATGTAAACGCAGTCTATGATGTCATCCGCGATATTCAAACTGCTGGTGATGTTTCTGGTAAGACATTTGTTGTTGGATGTACTACAAATCCAGGAGATTGTGCAAGGTTCCAAGAACAACTTAAGTCTTATGGTGTAAGTGTTATTTACAATCCAGAATTTATCGCACAGGGATCCATCATTAAAGATCTTACTCATGCAGATATGGTTCTGATCGGTGGTGATAATGAAGAAGTTATGCATTCTCTATCTGAGATGTATAAGAAGATTCAAGTTACCAAACCAAAGATTAGTTGCATGTCAACAACTGCTGCAGAACTTGTTAAACTCGCAGTGAATTGTTATCTGACTACTAAGATCAGTTATGCAAACATGGTTGGTGAAGTAATGATCATGGCTGGTTTGGAAAATGAGATTGAGACCGTTCTTAATGCCATCGGCAACGACTCTAGAGTTGGTAATAAATATTTGAACTATGGATATGGGTTTGGTGGCCCATGTCTTCCAAGAGATAACCGATCCTTTGCTGCATTTGCAAAGAAACAAGGTTTGAATTATAATTTGGGTGAGACTACTGATAACTTTAATGATGAACATGCAAAGTTCCTCAAAAAGTATTTCTTAAAGAAAAATACGGATAGTCGCCCATTTTATTTTGAATATGTTTCCTATAAAAAAGGAACTGATATTCTAACCGAGAGTCAACAATACCGTCTTTGTGTAGATCTTCTGAATGAAGGTTATACCGTTTACATTGATGACGTTGAATCTATCATCAAACAATTGGACCATCTATCTGAGAAGTATGGCGACAAAGTTAGATTTGGTAAACCACCTAAAGATATTAGTATAATGTCAATTAATATTTAAGATGAATATCTTAAAAAATGTATTATCTTCTGAAGACATTAAAAAACTTTTAGATTTTTATCATTCTGATGATAATCTAAAAGAAACTAACGAAAACGTTTCAAGTAAACATCCGATTTGGAATGTTACTGATTGGCCTCAATATATAATTGAAAAAACAGTTGATTCTTTAGTAGAAGAAGTTTTTTATTTAGAAACTTGGAGAGGAATTTTTCAGGTACATGTTGATAGTGGATATGGTAAATTAAAACCAAGTATACAATACTTATTTCCTTTGGTTTCTGATGGTGGCAGTACAGTATTTTTTGATAATTATTGGGAAGGTAACGCTTCTAAATTTGTAAAAGGCAAAAACATATATGATGGTGGGGGATCCACATACAAAAGAGATGATAGAGTTGCCGATTATTCTAAAATAAAGAATTATAATGATCAACCTTTTGATAAGGTAATATATGAAAAATATCTTTCACATCTACCATATGAAAATATGCATGGATTAACTGTTAACAATATTGTTGAATGGAATCCAGGAGATTGTATAGTTTGGAATAGAAGACAACTTCATTCATCTAGTAATACTCATAAACATAAAATAGGATTATCTGTTTTTTGTTATGAAGTTGACAATTAAATTTTGTCTGTTAAAATAAAAAAATGATTAAAAAGTAACTTATGATTGGTTATAATAGGCTAGGAAGTAATGGACGTTTGGGTAACCAGATGTTTCAGTATGCCTCATTGAGAGGTATTTCTGCAAAACGAGGATATGACTGGGTTATTCCTCCAGATACATATGATCATAAAGACAATTATGGCCTCTTTGAAACATTTGAGATGACAAATGTTAAGGAGTCTAACATTGGATTTGTCAATGGTCAATATATACAAGAGAATGACCATTGCTTTATTCCGGAGTTCTTTGAAGAATGTCCAGACAATGTGAGCTTAGATGGTTATTATCAGACGGAAAAGTACTTCAGTCACATTGCACAGGAGATCCGTGAGGACTTCAAGTTTAAAAAAGATTACCTATTACCTTGTTCTGAGTATGTTGACAGCCTGGATCGGAGTCCTATTTTTCTCCACATTCGTCAGTCTGACAACATTGGTAGAGAAGAATACCATCCCATCCTCCCGATATCGTATTTTGAAGATGCGTTAAAGGAATTTCCAGAAGACACTCCTTGTTTTGTCTTCACTGATGATATTGATTGGTGTAAGTCTCAAGAATTCTTCAAACAGGATCGCTTCCTGTTTAATGAAAGTAATGGTAGATATACATATCGTACTATTGATGGTACTGGACAAATGCAGAACACTCTTTTGCCACAGGTTGATCTGTGCCTAATGAGTCTTTGTTCTGGTGCTATCATTGCAAACTCATCTTTCTCTTGGTGGGGAGCATGGTTGCAAAATGATCGTGGTAAGGTAGTTGCACCAGATCCTAAGAAGTGGTTTGGTACTGCAATGACTCACCTAGATACCTCAGACATTGTGCCTGATCGTTGGACTATTCAAGAGTGGAGTAAGTAATGGCTGTATCATTTAAAGGACTTGGTAATGAGGGGCGCCTTGGAAACCAAATGTTTCAATACGCATTTATTCGTGGTCTTGCTGCGAATCGTGGGTTTGACTGGGTTATTCCAGGCCCAGACGCAGATCGTTTAGATAATTATGGTTTGTTTGATGCATTTGAACTTACAAACTGTGATCTAAATAAGAACACTGGAGAACCCTTCTACAAAACTGTAGAATATAGGGATATGCATTTCAATGAAGATATCTTCAACAATTGCGAGGACAATACGAATTTTTCGGGTAACTTTCAAACGGAAAGGTACTTTGAGGCCATTGCCTCCTCTATCCGTGAGGATTTCCGTTTTAAGAAGTCGTATTCGGAACCGTGTCAAGAGTTTGTTGATTCTCTTGGCGGAAGGGATAATTGCATCTTCCTGCATGTTCGTCGCGGCTCTCCAAATCTTACTGGTCGGAGAGGCGAAAAGTGGGCTTATCAGATGGTGCAAGAATACCACCCACTATGTAAAGTTGATTATTATCTTGAAGCTCTGAAACAGTTCCCAGAAGATAAGAATGTGATTGTTGTTTCTGATCTTATTGATTGGTGCAAACGCCAAGAATGGCTACAAGGTGATAGGTTCCACTTCTCGGACTCATCTTATGAGACCTTCGGAGATGGTGCTGCCGTCCCCTACATTGACCTTTGTCTCATGAGTCTGTGTGGTGGTGCGATTATTGCTAACTCCTCTCTGAGTTGGTGGGGCGCCTGGTTGCAGGGTGATGCTGGTAAAGTTGTTGTTCCTGATCCCTGGTTCGGGCCTGCTTATGCTCATTACAATATGAAAGATATGATCCCTGAAAGGTGGATCAAAATTCACAACGATCCATCTCCAATTCCAGTAGAATCATGAAAGATTTAACATTCTTATTGCCTTGTCGTATTGAGTCTGAAGATAGACTTAAAAATGTAATTACTTCAGTTACATATCTCCTCAAAAATTTCCCAGAATCGAAAGTAATATTAAAGGAGGTTGATACCCATTCTCACTTTAGGTTTAGGGCTCTTCCAGTAATTAAAAAATATGTTGACACTGATCAATTAACTCATATTTTTGAACAAAACGATGACAAGTTTTTTCATAAAACTCGTATATTAAATGATTTGTTGGTTGCTTCAGAAACAAAAATAGTTTATAATCATGATGTAGATATAGTTTTACCCAAAAAAAGTTATAATATTGCCTATGATGCAATATTATCTGGAAACGCAGATGCAGTGTATCCTTTTGGGTGTGGAGTCTATCAATGGGCTGTAAATTATTCTGAGTCAACTTTTAATCAATTTCTTGATTCTAATTTTGATTTTGGTATTTTAACTGATTCAAAATTTAGAGTTGCCTCTTCTATTGGTTGGGGTCAAATGATAAAAAGAGAAGTTGAAATCCAAGTCGGTCTTTGGAATGAAAATTTTATTTCTTGGGGTGCAGAAGACTGTGAATTTTACTACAGACTAAATTCATTTGGATGCAAAGTTGGTAGAGTTAATAATGATGTATATCATTTTGAACATGGTAGAACTTTCAATTCTCATTACCACAATCCTAAATTTATGGATAATCATAATTTATGGCAAAATATTAGAACTTGGGATCCAAGTAAATTGAAATCTTATTATAGTCAACAAGAATACATTAAAAAAAGAGGAAAAGAACTTTATGTTAGCGTTTAACGAACTTGGAAATAATGGTCGCTTAGGCAACCAAATGTTTCAGTATGCGGCTCTTAGAGGTATTGCAGCCGCTAAAGGTTATGATTGGTGCATCCCACCTTTTGGTGAAAGACGAATTGATAATTATAGTCTAGCAAATTGTTTTACTCTTGAGTCTGTAAAATCAACAAATTTGTATTTGCTTGATCGTGGTTTCGCTCCTATTGTTGCTGAAAAACAATATCACTTTGATAAAGAACTTCTAGATCTTTGTCCAAATGATGTTTCCATTCATGGATTCTTCCAGACGGAAAAATATTTTGCACATATTAAAGATGAGATTCGTAAAGATTTTACATTTCATGATGATTTAAGTGTTCCAGTAAAAGGATTTCTTAGTGAACTTAAGGATCCTATCTTTCTCCATGTTCGTCGTGGAGATCCTAACCTTGTGGATGCTCGTGGATTTGAGTGGTCTTATACCAAATGCTCTGATCAACATCCTCCTCAACCACTAGAGTATTATGAGAAAGCCCTTGCACTTTTCCCCGAAGATCAAGAAGTAGTAGTTGTCTCAGATTCTCCCGAGTGGGTTCTGGAACAAGAACTTTTCAAACCAGATCGTTTCTACGTTTCTACTCCAGAAGAAAAGTACCCCGATGGATCCTATACTCCTTATGTCGATCTCTGCATCATGGCTAATTGTAAAGGTGGTATTATCGCAAACTCTTCACTATCTTGGTGGGGTGCCTGGTTGCAGAATGGTGCTGGTAAAATTGTAGCACCTAAAATGTGGTTTGGTCCTTCTTATGCAGATAAAGATACTAGTGACCTTTATTGTGAGGGTTGGGAAGTTCTCTGATGGAAGTTGCTGTAATGGATAAAAATAAGTCCGCATACAAACTAAAAGGTATTGGTCCTATCTACTATATCAACTTAGATGATCAACCAGAACGCAAACAGTATATGGAAGACATGTTTGCACACTGGGAGATTGAAAATTATGAAAGAATCTCTGCGTATGATGGTAGAGATGATGATCTGAGTGATATTATCCATGGCAGATATCCACAAGGAATGAGTTCTGGTGAGATTGGTTGTGTTACTTCTCACCTTAAACTACTCAAACATTTCTTGGAAACTTCTGATGCACCGTATTGTGTTGTCATGGAAGACGATGTAGATATTAGTATTGCAAAGTATTGGAATTTTACTTGGAGCCAATTTGTTGCAAGACTTCCATATGATTATGATGTAGTTCAACTTGCTATTATTTGTCCAGGAACTCTTCATGTAAACTTACATCGTAGATTTGTCAATGATTTTTCTACTGCTTGTTATGTAATTACTCGTCACCATGCAGAAAAGATTGTAAGATTCCATTGTCGTGGAGATAAGTATAAACTTGATTATCAAATTAAACCTCGTGCAGTTGCAGATGATTTGATTTATAATTCTGGAAATACTTTTGCAATTCCTCTTTTCTTGTATAAGATTGAATTGGGTTCTTCCATTCATCCAGAACACATTGAGATTTTCCACAGAGGATCTCATGATGGATTGAGAAATCTCTGGGAGACTCGTGGTTCTGATCTAGAAATTGAAAAACTTATGGATTATGATCCATATCTTGGAAGGACATCAGAAGCTCAACAACAAACTTCATAGTTCAAACCACCCACCGAAAGGTGGGTTTTTACTACCTTGACATGATCCCAAAGAGAATGTTAAAATTAGGGAACGAAGACAAGTCAAGTCTTCTTTCATCTGCGGGTAACCATTCCGCAAGTAAATTTACGAGGTATTAATTAAATGATTAAATCTGTTATCGCAACTGCTGCTGTTGCCCCTTTCCTTGCCACTGCTGCTTTCGCTGGCCCTTATGTTGAGTCTAAGACCACTGCTGCTGGTACTATCACCGATGGTGGTGATTTCACTGGTGCTCAAACCGAACTTCGCGTTGGTTATGAACAAAAGGCTTCCAATGGTGTGACCGTGTTCGGTGAAATCGGCCCTGGTTATGAGTGGAACAATGGTGGCACCAATGAGGGTGTTGCTGTTGGTGAAGTTGGTGTTAACTTCCCTATCGCCGGAAGTCTGACTGGTAAGGCTAAAGTTGCTGGTGAGTATGGTTTTGATAGCGAAGTGTTTGCCCTCGGTGGTGAACTGAAAGTTCGTTACTCTTTCTGATAAGATACTCATAAGTTGAGTGGAACCACCCCTTTCTGGGGTGGTTTTTTTATGAATCGCAAACATAAGGGGCTTGACGACTCTTTAGATTTCCTATATAATTGTGTAACAATTCGTAATAAAACGAAAATGACTGTAACAACGAATGATCGTGGTCAACAAAACATGTGGGCCAAAGAACCCCAAATGGTTTACCAAGAGTATAACCGCAAAGGTCTCTTGACTCCTATGCAGACCACTGAAATGTACAATGGTCGTTGGGCCATGATGGGCATCATCGCTGGTGCGATTTCCTATGCATTCACTGGTAAACTTTTCTTCGGTATCTTCTGAGACAGACGATGACTGAAGTACTGTTTACAATTACTAGTATTGCCTTCTTTGTTTTGTTGGCAATTTCCGTAGAAAAACTTTCTGAAACTTACTAAGGAGAACAATTATGAAATTCGGTTTCACCCCTGAGGCTGAGATCCTCAACGCTCGTCTTGCAATGCTCGGTTTCGTTGCTGGAGTTGGTTCTTATCTGATCACCGGACAAATCATTCCTGGTGTACTCTGATGTTATTGTTTGCAGTAATACTAATAGGGACTTGGTTTTTCATAAGTGCCATTGGTAGTAACGATGCAGACGATGACGATGATCAAGGTGGGGGTATGATGATTCCCGCATACAACCCCATCTAGTCTATTGACTTCTTAAGACTTTCTTGATAAACTCTTATTGTTGTTATTAAATCACAATGACCTCTTTTAATGTAACTCTTCGTTCCCCCGATGGATCCGAAACGACTATCCAATGCCCTAAAGACCAGTATATTTTGGACGCTGCTGAAGAAGCTGGCGTTGATCTACCTTCCAGTTGCCGTGCTGGTGCTTGTTCTGCTTGCGCTGGAAAACTTATCAGTGGGACAGTAGACAATGAAGATCAAACATTTCTGGATGACGATCAAATCTCTAATGGGTTCGTCCTCACCTGTGTGGCATACCCCACTAGTGATTGTGTCATTCTTACCGAGCAAGAGGAAAATCTGTGATGAGTGAAGGTGCATGGTTAGGACAACTTGCTATTGCCCTTCAAAATCTCGGATGGGAATATGGCGATGAAATCGCTGTAGAAATCGGTGGAGTATGTGTAACTGGTACTGCCACCAACCCAAACAGTAATCCAAAGTGGTCTAAACCTTTTGGTACAGTTACATATCAAAACGATGCATTCATCGTTATTAAAAATAAATCTAGGAACCCTGTTGTTCCTTCTCAACCTAATCCTGAATTAAAACAAAAACATGCCTCAACTAGCTCCTGAAGAAAAATCTGTAGTCCCTTCAGTGGACTTTATGTTCCGTGAAGACGGAGAGTTTGTGACTCGTTCTACTGAGGAACTCTTCAACGGAAAGAAAGTAGTTCTGTTTGCCCTTCCTGGTGCATTTACCCCTACTTGTAGTGCTTATCAACTTCCTGGTTACGAAGCATTCTATGATATGTTTGCAGAACAGGGTATTGATGAAATCTATTGTCTGTCTGTCAACGATGCCTTTGTGATGAACGCATGGGCTAAAGATCAGAATATTGAGAAAGTCAAACTGATTCCTGATGGTAACGGTGAGTTCACTACTGCCATGGGTATGCTTGTTCAGAAACGTAACCTTGGTTTCGCGGCTCGCTCTTGGCGTTATGCTGCAGTAATCAATGACGGTGTGATCGAACAGATCTTTATGGAAGATGGTATTACAGATAACGCAGAGTCCGATCCTTATGAATGGTCTTCTCCTGAAAAGGTTCTTGAATACGTAAAACAAAATATTCCATCTCTGGCAGTCTAATAAATATTTTGAGGAGGGAAACCTCCTCTTTTTTTCTTTATTGAATTGATATGACTAAAAATATTTGGCCCTTGATGGATGATATCATAACTTGGGGCGATAAACTAAGAATGATTAAATTTATTCTCACTACCAAAAGATTTACTAATGGAGAAAAAGTGAGAAAGTTTGAATCCGAATGGAATCAATGGTTGGGATCCAAATATTCCCTTTATGTAAATTCTGGTAGTTCCGCAAACATCCTACTTTTATCTGCAGTGAAAGAAAAGTATGGATTGAAAAACGGAGATAAAGTATTAGTGCCTGCATGTACTTGGTCTACTAATATTTCTCCAGTGTTGCAAACTGGATTTGAACCCGTATTTGCAGATATCAATTTAAATTCTCTTAGTTTTGATGTCGAAAAACTAAAACAAGTAAAAGAGCTTCATCCAGACATCAAAATAATTTTTGTTACTCACCTTCTTGGATTGGAAGCAGAATTGGATAAATATCAGGAAATTTTTCCAGACGCTCTAATTCTTGAGGATATCTGTGAAGCTCAGGGGGTATCTAATTCTCAAGGTGTGAAACATGGTGCGAATTCTCTGGGAGCCACATTCAGTTTTTATTTCAGTCATCATATGACTAGTATTGAAGGTGGTATGATTTCTACTTGTGATAAGGAACTATATGAATTGATGCGTATGAAACGTAGTCATGGTATTGCCAGAGAAGCTTCTCCAGAAAACTTTAAAAAATATCAAGAAGAATATCCCAACATTTCTCCAAGTTTTCTTTTTCCAACTGACGGGTTTAACTTCAGAAATCATGAAATCTGTGCAGTTCTTGGTAGTTCCCAACTCAGACGTATAGATTTTATTATCGAATCTAGAAAAAATAACTATCAAAGACTGTTATCTTTACTTAAAAAATATCCAGATAAATTCTATATTCCTAAGGAAGATAATACTAGCAGTAACCTTTGTCTTCCGTTTATTTGCAAAAAGAAAGAAACGTATTTAAATCTCATCTCAAAATTTGAAGAATATGGAATTGAATATCGACCTATTGTCGCAGGCAATCTACTTAAACAACCATTCTTAAAAAACTATTCTATCGTTGGTGATGCACCATTTAATGTAGATATTATTCATGAATATGGACTTTATATTGGAAATAGTCATCTAGTAGGAAATAAAAGATTCAAAGTCTTGGAAGATATTATTGGTGACTTATGATAACCTGGGGAATATCATCGGAAAGTCACAATGCTGCACTTTCGGTTTTTGTTAAGGACACTCTTGTTTTTGCAAGTGAAAGTGAGAGATTTAGTGGCGTCAAAAATGATTCTCAGTTGAATGATGGCATAATCAACTATGCACTAAAGTTTGGGAAACCAGAGCTAGTATGTTGGTATGAGAACCCATATAAGAAAACACTTAGACAACTTCTTGCGGGCCAGGGTTGGATCCAGAACGTCAAAAAGTATGTTGATGTTCCAATCAAGTATTATGATCATCACTATACTCATGCTTGTGCTGGTTATTTCACCAGCGAGTTTGATGAATGTTGCGTGGTGGTTATTGACGCTATAGGTGAATTTCAAACACTCACAATCTGGGAAGCTCAGGGAAACAAGTTAAAACTAAAATTTCAACGTAATTATCCACATAGTATCGGACTTTGGTACTCTGCAATGACACAAAGGTGCGGACTGAAACCAAACGAAGAAGAATATATTCTGATGGGTATGTCTGCTTATGGAGATCCTAGTAGATTGACTTGTGATATTTTTGATGATTTTATTGGGGAAGATCTTAGGTTTAAAAATAATCTTCATAAAGGTTGTTTAAATTGGAGATCGGATCTTAAAACGGAAGAGGATTATTTTGATATTGCTGCAGGAACACAATCAGTTTATGAAATTTTATTCAAAAATGTATTAGAGAAATCTAAATCTTTGGTTAAGTCTGATAATCTTGTAGTGATGGGCGGATGTGCATTGAATTGTTCTGCAAATCCAATTGCATACAATTATTATGATAATATATGGATTATGCCTTCTCCTGGAGATAGTGGTTCTTCTATTGGATCGGTTCTTGCACATAAGAAAAAACACATTGATTGGAAAGGACCATATCTTGGATATGATATGGGATATAACTCTACAAATGAAGAAATTGTTGATTATCTTTTAGATAAAAAAGTTTGTGGTATTGCAAGGGGCAAATCGGAATTTGGCCCTAGAGCTTTAGGTAATAGAAGTTTAATTGCAGATCCTAGAGATCCTTTTATAAAAGATAAAGTCAATGAGATAAAAAAAAGACAAAAGTTCAGACCATTTGCACCAGTTGTTTTGGAAGAATATGCCAAGGAATATTTTGAAGGTGGTAATAAGTATATGCAGTTTGCTGTAAGATGTAAATCAAAAGAGTTGACTTCTATACAACATGTTGATTGTACTAGTAGAGTTCAGGTTTTAAGTAAGAAGGACAACCCAAAGTTTTATGATCTTTTATTTCAATGGAAAAATAAAACCGGTTGTCCAATCCTTTTAAATACTAGTTTGAACATTAAAGGATATCCTATTGTCAACGATCATAGTAATATGATAGAATGGGAAAAGACTTATAACGTAAAAATTTTTAATTAAATATGATAACAAAAACGCAATTGGAATGGGATAATAAAACTCTAAATTATGATAGTACTAAATTTAAATTTAGAGAATGGGCTATTTCCGTAATTCAAGAAATAAAACCAGAAGTAACAGAATTAGAAAAACTTCATCTCCAAGTTAGTTCAGAAGAACTTCCATTAATTAGAAAACATTTTCATAAAGCATCACTTAGAAAAGAATTTATGATAATGGTAGATGAATTTATGAAAGAGTATATTCCATCGAGAATTGATAATAAAAAATATTTAATTCAACGATATCCAACTTTAAGAATTGTAGAACCTAATCAATCAAAAAAATCACGTAGAGTTGCTTTTCACCAGGGTATTTGGGTTGGAAATGGAAAAGGTTTAAGAACAGTTTGGATGCCTTTTACTAAATGTTATGAAAGTAATAGTATGCAAATACTTCCCTTAAAAATTTCTAGGAAAATTACCAAACAGTGTATAAACAATAGATGGTCTCTAGAAAAATTTGAAGAAGAATGTCTCAAACATTCTTTTCCAGTTACTCTTGATTATGGCCAATGTCATTTGTTTTTTCAAGAACATATGCATGGAAATGTGAATAATAATACCGATATTACTAGAGTAAGTATGGATATGAGAATTTTAATTGAGGGGGAATCGTATCTTAGGAGACTTCCTGGAGCTTGGTTGAGATTTCCTGGAGATTATCTTTCCGATGTTTCTGAAGACAATACGGGAAGACATTTTATTACATACGATTCTTGGAGTAGTAAATATTCAAAAAACATTCCTTTGCCTATGCAAAGAAATGTTATTGATGACTACTGTGAAAAAAACAAAATTAATTACTCAGACTCTCAATTTGAAAATGAGTATCTAGATTGGTGTCCAAATCTTCAAAGTTATATTAAGGGAAAACCAGATGGAATTGTTATGTTAAGTATATTCTCTCTTCCAGATAAAAAAAAGTGGAGAAATACTATTCTCAATTTAGCTCTAGAATGTGGAGTAGAACTACACTTTGCCAATGAGTACCTTGTTTTGAGGAATAAAAATGATCTTGAGTTAATTCAAAAGTACTTAGAATTTTCCCCAGCATAATGTCACTAAGATATAGAATAGAACCAAAATGGGATGTAACCGAATTTTATCATTTGGATTATTTTCTCACAACCCATAAAGATTATGATCTTGTGGACAAGTATATAAGTTGTGGACATGACAAAAACCACATGACTTTATATAACTGTCAAGAACCAAGTTCTATGCCAACTTTTTTACATGATTATGTGAAACCAAAGTTTCATTTTCTGAACAATGTTGCTGTAGCTGTAAATTTATTTAAACCAGGAAAATATTTGCCAGTACATACTGATCCACTTTCCACTTACACAAAAATATATGACGTTAAAATCGAAAAGATAGTTAGATATATTTTGATGTTAGAAGATAGTTTTCCTGGACAAATTATTCAAATTGAAGATGATTGTTTCGGTAAATGGAAGTCTGGAGATTGTTTTGGTTGGAGAGGATTCCAACCACATGCATTTTACAATTTTAGTATGAGAGATAGATATGCAATTCAAGTTACTGGTTCTGTAGACTGATAGTATTTTTCGGACTGCGAGACACTCATAAGAGGATTTTTTAGATTATCTATGTAATGTGGCTTAGCGGGACACATGGAACATATACTTAGGCACTCACTCTTCCAGAATTGCATTAACTCTTCGTCAGAACACTCTGGCTTTAAAGGTTCGTATGCAAGATATGGATCCCACTTTTCCGATAGTAGATCACCATATTTTTTCTTTGCCTCTGATAAGTATGTTATTGGTGGACACTTCCAGAGGTTTCCTTGATATAATTGGAAACATCTTGCACCATCCATCCAACAATTTTCCCAACTAGATTCTGGATCATTGTCTTCATAAGGTAACATTGATGCACCATAACCTTTGTATATTCTTCTCCAAGTTCTACCACTTGGATTCCAACCTGAACCTTCTTCAGTGAAGTCCATGAAGTTTACTGTTGTTCCTTCATCTTTTCTCCACTTCTTCATCAATATAATATTATCTTTTAGTTTACCTAAGTAATCTTTTTCTTTACTATGGAGGCCAATATCGATTGATGTATTAGTTTCCTTAAGAACTTTTCCTAAATTTTTATGACGATCTACAAAAAATCCATTACTCATCAATCTGATCTCTTGGTCTGGGCCCCATAGTTCTCGAGCCAGGTATAAGAATTCTTCTAGATCCTTATGTAATGTTGGTTCTCCACCTAATATATGGAATTGATCTGGTTTGATTCTTTCATTCCAATTTTTTATCCAAGATACAAATTCATCTTTAGTTATCATCCAGTTCAGACCAATATTAGTCATGTCTGAACAACTATCACAAGTTAAATTGCAATTATGAGTTATATGAATAGCAATTATCCATGGATCTTGAGTAGTTGTTTTGGGGCCTAAATCTTTATTCGTAGTCATTTTATATTCATTTAGATATAGTATATATTCGATTAAGTGTTTTGTTGGTAATACTTTTCTAATTCCGAAACACTCATTAGAGGATCTCTTCTTACTTCTATGTTGATTTTCTTAGCAGGGCACATAGCACATATATCTATACATTCACTATTCCAAAATTTCATTAATTCTTCATCAGAACAATCGGCTTTTAGGGGTTCATATTTTAAATATGGATCCCATTTTTTAGAAATTTCATGTTTTTTATTCAGTTCTTTTAAATATGTTATTGGTGGACATTTCCAAAGATTTCCTTCATATAATTGAAAACATTTCCATGGAGATGTAAAACAATTTTTCCAACTGGACTCGGGATCATTATCCTCGTAAGGCAATATTGAAATACCATGACCTTTATATATTTTTCTCCAATCACTAAAACAATCAAGGAAAAAAATATCAGTACCTTCAGATTTCCATTTCTTCAGTAATAAAATATTATCTTTTATTTTTTTTAAATAATGTTTTTCTATACTGTGTATTGAAACTTCAAGATTTATATTAGTTTCTCTCAACACTTTTCCTAAATTTGGATGAAGGTGTACGAAAAAACCATTAGTGTATAAAGTTATTTTTTGTTCAGAACCCCATAATTCTCTTGATATGTACAGTAATTCTTCTAGATCCTTATGTAATGTTGGTTCTCCACCTAATATTTCAAGTTGATCTGGACTAATTCTTTTGTTCCAGTTTTTTATCCAAGATGCAAATTCATCTTTAGTTATCATCCAATTTAAACCAACGTTTGTGAAATCGGAACAACTTTCGCAGGTCAAATTGCAATTATGTGTTATGTGTATATCTAATTTTACATCCATTAGATTGGTTGACATTTTATAGTAAGATAGATATACTATGTATATTAGTGATTATTTTTTCTGCATGAAACGTATCTATTCTAAAAAACATCCAGAGAAACTACTTCATATTATTAATAGAGTATCCGACATAGTAGAAAGAACAAACGTTGCTCCAGAGAATCAATTTCTTCAGTTGGCTACTCTTAGATTGGAAAAAGATAAGACTTTTAAACCACATCAACATATTTGGAAAGATTCTCCTACTGAAAAAATAATCGCACAGGAATCTTGGGTTATTATTAAAGGGTCTGTAAGAGTTTATTTGTATGATATTGACGGCAAACTCTTAACAGAAGAAGTAATAAATTCTGGTGATTGTTCCATGACATTTGAGGGTGGTCATACATATAAAATTCTTGAGGATGATACTATTGTTTATGAATATAAAACTGGCCCATACACTGGAATTGAAAATGATAAAGTATTTTTATGAGTAAAGTTGCTTTAATTACTGGCATTACTGGTCAAGATGGAAGTTATCTATCCGAACATTTAATCGAACTTGGTTATGAAGTTCATGGAATAGTTCGTAGATTGTCTGTTGCTGAAAATCAGACAGAAAGAATTGATCATATTTTTGACAATCATATTAATGGACATTATGGAGACTTATTAGATGAACACTCTTTGTATAGAATAATTGAAGAGGTTCAACCAGATGAAGTTTATAATCTTGCTGCAATGAGTCATGTAAGAGTTAGTTTTGATGTACCTTCATTTACAATTAAAACAAATTCTTTAGGAGTTCTTAATGTACTTGAGGCTTTAAGAACAAAAGTTCCACATGCAAAGTTTTATCAAGCAAGTTCCTCTGAAATGTTTGGAAACAGTATTGATAATGATAACTTTCAACGACTTGAAACTCCTATGAGACCTGTAAGCCCCTATGGATGTTCAAAAGTAATGGGGTTTAATTTAACTAGACATTATCGTGAAGGATATAAACTTCATGCTTGTAATGGAATTTTATTTAACCACGAATCACCAAGAAGAGGAACAAACTTTGTAACTAATAAAGTTGTAAAAGGTGCTGTAGAAATTAAATTAGGCATAAGAGATAAATTGGAATTGGGTAATTTGGATTCATATAGGGATTGGGGCCATTCTTATGATTATGTAAGAGCAATGCACCTTATTTTGAATTATCCTGAGCCCAGAGATTGGGTTGTATCTACAGGACAAACAAGAAGTGTTAGGGATTTATGTGAATATACTTTTAATTCTCTTGGGTTAAACTATAAAGATCACATTATCCAAAATGAAAAATATTTAAGAAAAGAAGAAGTTAATTATCTTCGAGGAGATTCATCGGAAGTAAGAAATATTTTGGGATGGAAACCAAAATATACTTTTGAATCAATGATTGATGAGATGATTGACCATTGGTTTGACATCCTCGAATAGGGCTTGACAGTCGGTTTACCGCATGGTATGATAAATAGGTAAACAAATGTTAAGAGATTTTCATCTTCTGTAACATTGTATTCCCTGCCGCTTGACCGAGACTAGGCAGGGTTACCAATCCGTCTCTCATATCCCCGCTAAGGGTGCGGGGAGCATAGTATCTCCACCATTTCCCTGATGGTCTTACTATCCTTTTAAACAAATGACTGCTACAATTTCACGTCAACAAAAATCAAATACTTGGGAACAGTTCTGCAACTGGGTTACTTCCACCGACAATCGTCTTTATGTTGGTTGGTTTGGAGTCCTGATGATTCCTTGCCTGCTTGCTGCTACGACTTGTTTCATCATCGCATTCATCGGTGCTCCCCCTGTGGACATTGATGGTATCCGTGAACCCGTTGCTGGTTCACTCATGTACGGAAACAACATCATCTCTGGTGCTGTGATTCCTTCGTCCAACGCGATTGGACTGCACTTTTATCCCATCTGGGAAGCTGCTTCCCTAGATGAGTGGCTCTACAACGGTGGGCCTTTCCAACTTGTTGTCTTCCACTTCCTAATTGGTATCTATGCTTATATGGGCCGTGAATGGGAACTTTCTTACCGACTTGGTATGCGTCCTTGGATTTGTGTTGCCTACAGCGCACCCGTTGCTGCTGCTAGCGCAGTTTTTCTGGTCTATCCCTTCGGTCAAGGATCCTTCTCTGACGCAATGCCTCTGGGGATTTCGGGAACTTTCAACTACATGCTTGTTTTCCAGGCGGAACACAACATTCTCATGCATCCTTTCCACATGTTGGGAGTTGCTGGGGTCTTCGGTGGTTCTCTTTTCTCTGCTATGCATGGATCTCTCGTCACCTCTAGTCTCGTTCGTGAGACAACAGAAAACGAGTCCCAAAACTACGGTTACAAGTTCGGACAAGAAGAAGAGACCTACAACATTGTAGCCGCTCACGGTTACTTCGGTCGTCTCATCTTCCAATACGCATCGTTCAACAACTCTCGTTCACTGCACTTCTTCCTTGCTGCATGGCCTGTAGTTGGTATCTGGTTCACCGCTCTTGGTGTTTCCACGATGGCTTTCAATCTCAACGGTTTCAATTTTAACCAGTCTATCGTTGATAGTCAGGGTAAAGTTATTAACACTTGGGCTGATGTTCTGAACCGTGCTGGTCTGGGCATGGAGGTAATGCACGAGCGCAATGCTCACAACTTCCCTCTTGACCTCGCTGCTGCTGAGTCAACTCCTGTTGCACTCACCGCACCTGCAATCGGTTGATATATCTAAAAACTGAATACTAAGGAAGATTGGGGACTTAGATCCCCTTTCTTTTTATCCAAAATGTTAAGTTTTTTAAAGGAGATATAAATGGTTTCATCTGCACTAAAACAACCTATTCAACAAAGGGGGTGGTTTGATGTCCTTGACGACTGGCTTAAGAGAGATCGTTTCGTTTTTGTTGGTTGGTCTGGATTACTTCTTTTTCCCACAGCTTATCTTGCTCTTGGTGGTTGGCTTACTGGGACAACTTTCGTTACGAGTTGGTACACTCATGGCCTTGCATCCAGTTATCTTGAGGGCGCAAACTTTCTTACTGCGGCAGTTAGTACTCCAGCAGATTCTATGGGTCATTCTCTTCTTCTTCTCTGGGGCCCTGAGGCTCAGGGAGATATCGTCCGCTGGTTCCAACTTGGGGGACTCTGGACTTTTGTGGCGCTCCACGGAGCCTTCAGTCTTATAGGTTTTATGTTGCGTCAGTTTGAAATTGCTCGCTTAGTAGGAATTAGACCGTACAATGCTATCGCGTTTTCTGGGCCTATTGCTGTTTTTGTCAGTGTGTTTCTCATGTATCCACTCGGACAATCATCTTGGTTCTTTGCGCCGTCGTTTGGTGTTGCTGCGATTTTTAGGTTCCTCCTATTCCTACAAGGTTTCCATAACTGGACACTCAACCCCTTCCATATGATGGGAGTTGCTGGTATACTAGGAGGAGCACTGCTCTGTGCTATTCATGGTGCAACAGTTGAGAATACACTTTATGAAGACAGTGATCAGTCAAATACCTTCAAGGCATTTGAACCTACCCAAGAAGAAGAGACCTACTCAATGGTCACGGCTAACAGATTCTGGTCTCAGATTTTTGGAATCGCTTTTAGTAATAAGCGTTGGCTTCACTTTTTCATGCTTTTTGTTCCCGTTATGGGTCTTTGGACTAGTTCTATTGGTATCATTGGACTCGCTCTTAATCTTCGTGCATATGATTTCGTTTCACAAGAAATCCGTGCGGCCGAAGACCCGGAGTTTGAGACTTTCTATACTAAGAACATCTTGCTCAACGAAGGTTTACGTGCTTGGATGGCACCAGTAGACCAACCTCATGAGAACTTCGTGTTCCCAGAGGAAGTACTTCCAAGGGGTAATGCACTTTGATTTTCACAAGACCCGAAAGGGTCTTTTTTGTGATCAATAAATAATTTTTTATTCATAATTGGTAGAGTAATATGTATGAAATAGTTGATTTATTTCCATTATGTTTATACATTGGCGATGTAAGTTGTCATGAAAAGTTTAAAGGGGAATGTGTAGATGCTTTAGATAATTATGAACATGAAATGTATGGAAACTTTATGTTATTACATAATAATCCTAGATTTAAAACATTTTTTTCTTCATTAAAAGATAATCTTAATCAATATATTTGTTCCTTGGGAATCGATTATACTAAGTTATCATATCATGTATTCAGATCTTGGATAATTCGTAAATTTGATGAACCGGAAGAACAAGTGGATATAAATGAAAACAGATATGATATGATATCTGCCTTGGGATCTCATTGGCATCCTGGTTCTGATCTTTCCTTCATATACTATGTTAGTGCAGATGAAACTTCGGATAAACTTTATTTTGAAAATTGTTTTGCAAATCAAAATGATCTTGATGGACTATTAGAAATATCTACCGTTAATAATATTGTAACAGAATGGAATAAGTATAATAGGAGATATCACATTATTGATCCAAAAGAAGGTAAGATAATTATATTTCCATCAAAGTTGAATCATGCTGTTAGAAGTTATACAAGGAGAGCGGGCCATAGAATTGCTATTTCTGGAGATATAATAGTAACTCTAACGGGATTAAATGAAACAAAAACACATCCATCTTTGTGGAAAGAATTATGATAAAGTTTCTGTATATAATTGATTATTGGTTTCCTGAATATGATGGGGTTCTAAATTTAATAGCATCTTCTGATGAAGAAGCTTTTGAAATTATTTCTACTAAAAAATTAATGAAAGATTCAGGATGGCATGAGTCAGAAATTAAATATCATTATGAATATAATGAAAAATATAAAAACAGAGTTTGGAAAAATATTTGTAAATCACAACGATTTCCATTATGTAGATATTTTTATGGAGTAAAAGAATATCATTCTGGAATTTTATATTTTATCTCTTTTAAAAGATAATTAAATTTATTATTATAAATTGACAAAAAAAGAAAACTTTAGTAAAATATTAAAGAAAAAATTTTTTTTTTTATGTTGTATATCTTTTCAAAGACGGATTGTGGGCCTTGTATTCTGGTTAAAAAATATTTTAAAGCCATGAATGATTCAAGAACGGATCAAATCCAAGAAGTTCTACTTGATGAGGGATGCGGCCAAGAAAATCTAGAACTTGCTAGAAAATATAAAGTCACTGCAACTCCTGTGTTGATTGCGGTTGACGAAAACGGAGAAAAACTGGAAGAGTATGAAGGTGGAGTACCCATTACCCAAAACATTGTAAAACTGCTAGAAAAATATGTTTAAATATATCCTTGCACATCTCCGTTGGGGAGAACTTTCAAATGAAGAATTGGAAGTATTAGATACTCTTCCATTCAGGGAAGTTTGCAAAAGACCTTATCTTTGCCCAAAACTATCAAAGTATTACGGATAAGTGATTAGTTCTGATACACCATACAAACTGGCGGAAATTATCAGAGATACCTGGCCAAATCTTTATAGACCACCAAAAAAACGAAAAAAAATCCTTGACAAGGATGAACTATCGCACTATAATAAGGAGACCTCTTAAAGAGATCTCCTTTTTTTATTATGTCTGCTCTTGACAACCTGAAGACTCGTCTCCAAAATTATGATGTGTCTCAGTTTGATTATGATTTTCTACTGGATCTTTCCGAAAATCGTGGTGTGTTTCTTGGCAGTCGTATTGCCCAATTAATTGGAGATTATATTGAAGAAGTAATTCCTGAGTGGGATCCAGACCCCGAAGCAAAACATCTTGGAGTTGGATGTAAGACTGATTGGGAGAACTCTAGTATCGTTGTTGAACAAAAAAAGAATCCTGCGACTGATAATTCTTCTTCTAAAAAGGCTAACAATGTTAAATTGAAGGAGTCTGCCGCAGAAAAGAATAAGATTCCTATTTATGCATATTGGGAAGATCGAAAAAAGAATGATTACATGAAGGATGGTATTCGTCACCTTCATGGAATAGCTATTTTTAAATATCTTGGTGTTGAGAATAAATGGGAAGACTTTCTTTCTCATGTAAATGATGTTAAAATTATCATTAGGGACGAACTAAAGAAAAAATTTGATGAACACTATGAATCCTTTATCATCCCTACTGTTTGAAGAACTTGACTGCAGGGATGTAAACGTAAAGGATTTTGTAGTCAAACCTACTACCATTCAATACGTTAGAGACTTTGTTGAAACTTGGCATTATTCTTCTAATGTTAATGGTCTTAGAATCTCTAATGTTTTTGGTTTATTTTATAATGAAAATCTTATTGGTGCTATGATCTATGGCCCTTTAGGAATGGCTAATACTTGGAAAAAGTATGCAGATTCTGAGGATCAAGTTGTAGAACTACGTCGTCTTTGTTGTATTGATAATACTCCTAGAAATACTGAGAGTTATTTTATTGGAAAAACTCTGAGGTGGTTGAAGAAGAACACATCATATAAGGTTGTTGTATCCTACGCAGACACGTTTCATAATCATCAGGGTACAATCTATAAGGCATCCAACTTTGAACATTGTGGCATGACTGCCAAGGGTCGTGTTATTGATTATGATGGTAAGATATATCACGATAAATGTATCCGAACTTATCATATAGATAGGTATGGGAATAAAAATCTCAAGCCTTTCGCACAAAGAGTTAAAGATGCTTTGGAAAGTGGTGATGCAAAGTACATTGAAACCCCTGGTAAACACATTTACGTCTATAAACTTAAATGAAAAAAGTAGCAATCTTTGGTTCTGCAAGAACGAATCCGGAATCCGATCTCTATAAGGCAGTAGAAAAACTCGGAAGAAATATCTCTGCACAAGGTTGGACAGTAGTAACTGGAGGCGGCCCTGGAACTATGGAAGCCGCCAATAAGGGTGCAATAGAAGGATGCGGTGGAGATCACCTCTGTTCTATTGCAGAAGCAATCTATCTTCCCTTTGAGGAAGGAGTTAATAAGTATGTTCAGGAGTATGAAAAACACCAGACTTTCTACTCCAGACTTAAGACATTCGCAGAGTGCGATGCGTTTATCGTTACTCCTGGTGGTGTAGGAACTCTCCTAGAAATGGCATTGATCTATCAGTTAGTTCAAGTCAGTCACATGGATAAGAAACCAATTATCTGTGTTGGTAGAATGTGGAGAACACTCAAACATTGGATTGAGGAAGAAATGCTTGATAATGGATTCATTAGTAGTGAAGATATGGACTTAGTTCATTATGTTGATAGGTTCTCTGAGGCTACTCATCTTTTGAAAGGACTTTTATTATGACAATTAAAACTTTTGCACAAACTTCTGATTTACCTTATAATAGACATGACTATAAATTATTCTTTAAGAACGGAAAGACGATGGAGTTTGATAACTGGGAGGATGCCCAGGTTTATTGGTTCCAATGGTCATCCACTGGTCAACTAGATCTGTTTGAAGTTCTTGATAAAAAGAAACCCAAAACAAAATCAAAGGGATTTTAACTATGAATAAATATTTGCCCGAAGAGTATTGGTCAGTGATTGACCAGAGGACTGGGAAGAAAATTGCTGACTGCGGTAATGAATTGGACGCCCATAATCTGGCTCAAATGCATCCTAACAGGACTTATATCAAGAACACCAATCATCTGATGGGTCAAGTGATTGATGTTGAGATGCCTAAGGCACTTCCCACCAATGAGATTGTCGTGAATATGGATGGTGGTGTTGGTGGATCTTGGAAAGTTGAAGAACCAAAACAACTGAAAGAGGGTCAACTTAAATTACCTGAGAGTGAACTGGAACCTCTTAATCTGTCATGAATCATCGTAAAAGAAAACAATCACAGAATCAAAAGAAAATAAGGATGTACACGCCTGAAGGATACATTGCGGATCCCCCAGACGCCTCATGTCCTTACTGCGGGGAGAAACAGAAACCATGTTCACACGTTAATAGCCTTGCTCGTGCATGGGCTCGTGGTGCATGTAAAAAGAAACACCAGAAAACTGAAACTGAGGACTGATTTCATTTTTCGGGGGAAAAATTTCCGGTAAAATTTTTGACTGCCAGGGTCGCCTATATAGAAGGCGCGGATTTTTTGACGATGCCACGGAATCAGATCACCAGAGATGAAATGAGAGTGAGAGTTCTCAATCTAAAGAATAGAATAGATCAAGAACCAACTCCATACAAAAAAGAGAAAGAACTTGCCCACAAGTACTTAAATGAGGTATTATTTATTATTGAGCAGTATGCCAGATGAGTTATGACTTTACCACAACAAGAACACAACTCTCTTCTCGCTACTAGAGAGTTTCTTATTGACTTAATGGACTCCAAAAAAATTGTAGATGTACCTGAAAAAGTCAGGTTATCTGCAAGAGCTCTTCTAAAACATTACCCAAGTAAGTTGAGGCTTGAAGAACTTTATTCCGGAAGTACTTTTGCGGATTATGTTCCTTCCGATGACTCTGATATTACTGAGGAAGAACTGGTAAACAATAATAGAATCTATAATAACAACCAAACTTGGGAAACTCCTGGATTTAAATGGAAAACTCAAGTGGAATTTATACCAATTAAAAGAGATTAGTTCAAATTATATGCAAGATAAAAAAATTTTGTATTGGATTTTACCTAAATCTCATTTTGGAGCTAACCATTGCATTGTTAATCACCAAACTAAAGAAGTAGATGTTGGATTAGGACATAGGTTAAATTTTTTGATGTACTCTCTTGTTTTAAGTATAGTAAGCGAAAACAATTTTAACATTGTCCTAGAGAAAGAAAAGTGGCCGGAAAGTAAATTTATAAAATTTCCAGATCAAATTTCATTTGATTCTATAAAAAAAGAACAGTTATCAAATTCTTTTCCTCTAACTGAGAAAAACTTTTTAGACTTCTTTATTAAAAGAAATTTTGACTATTTAAATGACCATTCATCTTTTTCATATTCCACTAGTTTATGTAATGATTTATTGTTGTTTGAAGTTAAATATCATCAAACTAGATATGAAAAATACGATATATCTTTTGATGAATTTATAAAAATGAAGTTCAAACTGTTGAAAGAAATTAGTAAAATAAAATTATCCTCAGAAGAAGCAAATAATTATCTAAGAAACAAACTTAAAGGGCATATGGGTCTTTATATTAGAAGAACTCATATACCTATGACAATGGAAGATATTAACACTCTCCCTGAAAATATCAGGCAAGATTTTATTTCAGATTATTGGCAAGGTAATGTTGATCTGTATAAAAATGTTTCTCAGTATTTAAAAAATCAGATGAAAAATAAATTTATACCGGATGAAATTTATTTTCAAAAAATAGATAAAATTTTGGAAATAAATCCAGAACAAAAATTTTATCTATCATGTAATGTAAAAACAAAATACGTACAACACTATAAAGAAAAATATCCAAATAAAATTATAAACAGAGATGATCTACTTACAGAATTTTTTTCTTTTTTTGGAAACGATTTATCAAAATCTGATATGCACATGCTTACTTACCTTTTGGATTTATTTTCTCTATGCAATTGTGAAAAAGATATCATATATGATTGTTATTCATTTTGGGTTTTGTTTTCTGAATATTACCGATTATCAATGGGACATTCTCCTTCCACAGACTTGTTGAACTATACTTTATTAAATATATCAGATTTTGGTTTATTAAATCTATCAGAACTTAAACTTGACAAATAAGCTAAATAACTTATAATTACTAAGTGTTTAGTGATTATCTATGAATGTCCCAAACGCCTCGGAGTTGATGCATTTGCGTCTTCAAGCGTGGTTAAGAGAATATAATTGTGATGATATCGAGTATCTTGGTATACGAGAAGGTGAACATTATTACCGAATTGCAGAACACGAAGTACCAGTATCATCCATAGAAGATTTGGAGCAAGTTTAATGTCACAACCTTACTGCACACATGATGGAGAATCCAAAAAGGATAAGTGGAATAGAGGATTAGATTTATTTGTGGAAAGTGTATATAAACCAGATCATGAACTTAGACAATGTGCCCATAATCAAAAGTGTTATCATGAGCTCATGGATGTGAGAGATACCGTATTGGAATACTTAAAGTCTCTTCGTTGGCATTAATATGGAATATTATTCTATTTGGTTTTTTCTCTTTGTAATAGCTGCATACTTTATCATAACTGATGATAGTGTTGCAAGATCATTTTATTTTATTACTAAACTTTTGAAATTTGAGTATGGGAAAACCAAATGGTGGTTATTAAATAATCCTCGTAATCCCATAGTAAAATATTTAATGTGGAGAAGAGCGATGAAACTTGCAAAAGAATTAGAAAAAGAATTTATTAAAAATAATGACTAGTAGAAATGAGTGGGATCCTCTAAAAAAAGTACTCGTAGGAGTTGCAGATTACGCTAGAGTTCCTGAAATGGATAGGTCTCTAAGATTTGTTAATTATGCCGATAAACAAGATGTAATTGATGTAGTTATTGGCGAATATCCACAACAAGTAATTGAAGAAGCTAATGAAGACTTGGAAACTTTTGTTGAATTTTTAAAAAGTCAACAAATAGAAGTAGTCAGACCCAATAGAGAAGAAACAGAATATTATAATTTTTGTCCCAGAGATTGTATTTTTACTCATGGAGATTTGTCTATTGCAACTCCAATGCCTTTACGATCTAGAAAAAATAATTGGAAGTCTTTTGCACACCATTTTGACAATTTAATTCACATTCCTTGTTCTTGTGAAGATGAATTGTACACTGAAGATTGTATTGGAAATAAAGACATTCTTTCTTTAACTGAATCTTCTCCTGCTTTTGATGCTGCCAATATCATTAGAGCTAATAATGATCTCCTCTATCTTGTTTCAAATACTGGTAACATAAAAGGTGCAGAGTTACTTCAAGAACTTGTAGGATCTGAAGTTAGAGTACATTTACTCCAAGGTGTATACAGTTATGTTCACATCGATAGTACAGTTGCATTTTTGAGGGAAGGTTTAGTGATGGTTAATCCATCTAGAGTTAAATCTAAAGATGATCTCCCGGAACCTTTTAGAAGTTGGGATGTTATTTTTGCTCCAGAACCTTATGATACTGGATACTATGCCAGTTATAATAACGCTTCTCCTTGGGGGAATTTGAATCTTATTAGTATTAATCCCAATCTAGTAGTTTTGGAAGAACACCAACATGAAACTAGAAAAGAACTGGAAAAATACGGTATTGAATCTGCAATGCTCCCTTGGAGACATGGTAGAACCCTAGCCGGATTTTTTCATTGCGTAACTTTAGATCTTGAAAGAGAACACTAATGTCCATAAAACTAATATGTTTTGAACCATGGGCGGGTAATAACTTATTTGAACATGACAGTGGATTTGGAGATAGAATTGCTATTTGGAGTCTAGCATATTATTTTTCTACAATTATTAAAGATGTTGAAATAATTGTGGAAGATAACTATTGGCCTGAACTATTATTAATTAATTTGCCAAATACTACAGCTCAAGATGTTTCGGTTTTAAAATCATCTAATAATCAACTAATTCCAATAACGTGTGAAAAATTTAGAGACATTCTTTTAACAGAACAATTTGATTATAAAAATAGTTCTGAAAATACTTATTATTATCTTGACTTTTCTATCTCTTGTTTTGATCACTTATATCATTTTTTTGATTATAAAAATATAACATATAAAGAAATACTGCACAATTGTGTATCTAAAATAAAATTAAAGTTGACAACAGCTATTAATTTTATGGAAAATGAGTTTTCCGATGTTTGTTGCATACATTTACGCAGAGGGCTGGGTACATATCCCACTGAAAAATTTTTGAATGAAATAGAAAAAATTTTACCAAAGGAAACAATAGATTCTTATTGGGAAAATTTTCATAAAAATAGATTGGGAAAAGAATATAGAAATTCTGGAAAATATAAGTATTATGATATGTTATTAAAAAAAGATAAAAACAGACAAAAAATATTTTTTGAATCAGAAAATATTAATAATGATTTTGATTGGGTTAATAGGTATAAAATTATACCAGACTCTGATTATTTTAATTTGATTGATAATTTTATTCTTTCAGAAAATCCTAATCAAAAAATCTATATTAGTTCTGACATTCCTAAAAAGTATTATTCATATTATTATGATAGATATCCAAATAATATAATTGATAAGTCTTATTATCTTAAGAAGTTTATAACTTTACATCAAAATAAAATACCAAAAGAAAAATTTAAAATAAAATACTTACTTCGAACTATAAAAATCTTTGAAAATGTATTTGATCTGATGGCGGGTTGTTATTCAAAAACGGTAGTTAAATCAATTTCTAATTGGAGTTCTCTTTTCACAGTTTATAAGAGGAAAAAAGTTATTTCTGCTGATTTAATAGTTTCAACGAATTCATTGGGTAAATGGATTTTTAGAGATTATACTGGCAGGGTTGACTGGCCAGATGAAATACATTAGAATAAAAAGACTTCTGAAATTCATTATGGTTGAACGTTCTTTAAATCTTAAAAACATTGGGATGTTTGGACTTACATTGCTCTTAGGAAGTTCACTTGGTTCTGCCGTTGGATCTCATCGTGCAATCAATGACACACTGATTCTTTGCAATCAGAAACCCCATGAGTGCAAGTTTAAGTATGATATACTGATGTACGAGAAAGAGGGACGAGTCCCTTATGCAGATCCTACCAAACAGAAAGTGCAACCAAAAGAGGAAAAGAAGTGAAGAAAGATCTTAAGATTCCAAAATTCTCTTATGGTGAAATCAAAGAGGGAGACTTTGTAAAATTTGTTGGGTGTTCTAAAGAACAAGTTGCTTGGGGAAATAATACAGATCCAGAACATCTGTTAGTTCCTGGTGGAGTTTACTTTGTTCAACAAATAATTATAAAGTCTTCCCACACCAAACTTATTCTTCGCGGTGTAGAGGGTAAGTTTAACAGTGTTTGTTTTGAACGACTAGGAAATGGCTCTTTCTGAAAAAGCTAAGATCTATTATAATGTCTGGTGTTGTGCGTATCAAAGGAGATACCTGTATCGTGGTACACCACGAGAACATCGGGAACATGAGACAATTCTAATGTGCCTTAATATGAAAGATGCTAAATGGATTGAATTTGATACTGATAAAGAACATTATTTAAAATGAAATGTGAAGTTACCCTTTATGTTGCAGGTAAGGTCTTCAAAGAAGAAGTACAAGCCCGTGACTATCAAGAAGCAAGACAAGTTGCCCTTGCCCGCAATCCTAATGCCAAAGTAGTCGGAGTTACCGCTGTATTCAAATGAAAGTCAATAAGATTCTACGCCACCAAGTAAAAACTAAGTGGTATTATTATTTCTGGGGATCCATGGCAGTTGCCGTAGTCGGTGGACAGATCTATGTTGGTCTTGGTTATCGTGAGATGGCTGAAGCAACCAAAGGTTCTGATATTCGTGTGACTTGTGAGGTTATTCCCCCTTATACCCCTCCAGTTCAAAGGATTAACAGGACTCGGGAGTTTGAGTGATGAAAACTAAGTATGATCTTTTTCAGGATGAACAACATTATGGTTGGGTCGTTGACAAACGATACGACTGGATTAATATGTTGACCAAGATGAAGGAGAAAAAACCTCATAGATTTGAAGAATTTCAGTATTCAAATGCTACCATTTATTTTTATATAGATAGATTGCAACAGGAGCAAAACACCTACGACTGATGAGCGAAGTTCACTTTAAAAAACATAGAGTATTCAGGGAAACAGATGCAGTTGTATTCTATGACATCTCTGTAGAAAACTCAAACGCACAAGATCTTGTAATTCATACTGGTGCTGCTATTTCACCACCTGATGATATTGTAGGAGCTAAACAATTTTATATTCATTATCACCAGGTAGATCATAATCGTGTTCTGTCTGGTATTCGCACATTTGAACTGGTAAACCCAGAATGGCGTTATCCGTATCATATCGTTCATCTCAATCGTTCTTCTGGGGCTCTGGTGATCCCTAAAATGACTTTCCATCGGTCTTATTCTGGGGAGGAAGGTTCCATTGTCATTAACCAGGCAATTCGTGATGAAGAGTTTAATCCTGAGACGGAGTTTGTTCCTGTATCAGCAGCAAAGAACCCAGACCTTTATCATATCCTTGCCCACGAAAAACCTGTCATTCACACACTTGGAGAATAATGAACTTTACACCCGAACAATATAAACTAATCTTCACTGCAGTTCGTCGTTATCAATTCGAGAAGACTTTGCTTGATGGTAAAGAGTATCACGAGTGTAACGAAATACTTGACGAACTCTTTGATGTGGTCTATACTCAAAGGCAGGAACAACCCACTTAATGACTGACGAAAAATTTCCGTATGAAACCTTCATCTTCCGAGTGGATCTGAAGGAGGGTAAAGAAAAACGAATCTGTTGGTTTGAATGTAAAGATCATGTTGACAGATTCGTAAAACAACATAAACTAACAAAGAAAGATTACACCTTAAGTATTAAAGGGGATGGCTGAACTAACTTTACTGACACTATTGAATACTGTCGCAGTAGACTTTTGTGCGAATCGTAATAAAGGTATGGACACTCTGCGATCAGTTCTAGTTGCCTATAGTAAGGCTAACGATAAATATGGCGGGTCAAATGTGAGGAGAGTAATCTCCACTTCTCCTGCTATTGAAGCTGCTGCCATTGCTATGGTGGTAAGTAAATGTCCGAGTCAACTTTAAAAAGATATAAATGCAAGAAATTCAATGGATTGATGATGCGTTCCGTGTTGAACAAGGAAAATTTCTCTGGGATAGTTATGACAAAGAAGGAAATGGATTGGTCTCGGCTCTCACTGAAGACTCATGTATATCAGGCACCCGTTTTTATCTTAAAGGACGGCAGGAAGGTTGGCCTGAACCCGAAGCAGTTCATGAAGGTACGGTAGGAGGAAAACTCTAATGTATGAACCCAAAGTCAACGATTATGTTAGGTGGACAAAAGGAGTTGAAGGTTGGGTTTATTTTAAATGTGATGACTACATTACAATAGAAGTTAATGTTCGTCCTAAAGATTGTGTTAATTATGAGGCCTGTTGTTTACACCGCAACGAAAGATTGTTAGTTTTATGTTATCACAAACAATGGAAAGATCTGGAATATGTCAAATTTAGAGAATCAGTCCACGAAGAAGAGGAAGACAATCTGGCGTTGGTGGGCTAAAGCACTTGGAGAAAAGGCATCTAAATGCGACCGAGAATCTGATACTATTGCTTGGATACGCACCTTTATTTTTGTTTCTTACCTGGTCACTAATGGTTTTATTGTGGCTGGGGTGATTCGTCACTGGAACGATTCTCCTCCTGCAATCTATATTGAGATTAAAGATGGATCACCACTCCCCGAAATTTGACGAAGAAAATGAAATTTTTATACATAATTGACTATTGGGTTCCGGAAAAAATTGGAACAATGTATGTAATAGCATCTTCCGATCAAGAAGCACTTCAAGTTATTTGTGAAAGAAAACTTTCCGATGATTCTTATATTGATGAATATCATTCAGAAATAAAAAATAATTATATTTTTAATGATAGTTATAAAAAACGTATTTCGGAATATATTTTATCCGCTAAAAGATTTCCTCTTTTGCCAGTTTCTAATGAATATAAGGAATTTTCTTCTGGTGTAGTTTATTTTATATCTCAATAAAAAAGTCCTTGACATAATATTCTCTATATAATAAAATAATATTAATATTTTTGTTATTATGAAAGAGGAAACAACAAACGAAAAATCAATAGTTATTTTGGATGAACAACTTAAAAAATTGTGGAAACATGCAGTAACAATTTCTTTAGATCCCGATAATAATTTTCCCGCTTATAAAATTTATTATCTTCTCATAAGAAAAAAAATTATAGAAAAACATCTCAAAATTACCGAAGGAGAAATTACAAATGACGAAGAGAACTTATACGATTGAAAAGAAAGATCCAACGCACAATCAAGTATGGGAATGGGATGAAACTCCAGAACTGGCTAAACTCCTTAAAGAACTACACACAAACAAGTCCGCATCCAGCACTGGATCCGACAACACCTTGGTATGATTGGTTATGTTACTGTGAGATCTGCGAAAGTCTAGGCCCAATACCAGGACAACCTTCACTTCGCAGGTTCATGGCTTATAGAAACTATTTGAAGTCCGTGAATGTATTATGACTAAACAAGATCCTTATTGGTTTTTTCAGAAGTGGGGGTTCGCAGAACCTACGCCTGGTGATGTAGTCTTTCAGAGACTTCAGGAACTTGAAGACCGTGTAAAAGTCTTAGAAGAAGAAAACATTGGGATGACTAATGCTCTCTATGAACTTGAGAACTCTCTTGATGCTCGCATAGATATTATTGCCGAGCGTTGTGGAATTCAATACGATGTATGAAGAATTAGATTGCTTTGAAAAAGCCCTGTCACACTTTGGAACCAGAGTTGATATTATTTGCGCCCTAGAAATGGGAGGAAAGATTGATGCTGAGACTGCTTACAAGAATATTAAAATGGAACTCAAAGAACTCAAAAAAGTCAGAAAACAGTCAAGAAAAGAACCGAATCTGTGATAAGTGCGGAGAGACTAAACCACTTAATGAAGATAACTTCCAACCTGTGAAGTACTTCAGAGAGGGGTTTTCATACTATTGTAATGTTTGTGATAAATCAAAACCAAGTCCAAAAAAATAATGAATAAGTTTATATGGGAAAAACAGAATGCACTTGATAGTGAATTCTGTAAGAATGTAATTTATAAATTTGAAAGAGACTTAAGGAAAACTTCCGGCAAAACTTTGGGCGGGGTAGACGTTAATACAAAAATATCTACCGATATTTCTATTACATATATCAATGGGTGGAAAGAAGAAGATAAAGTTTTTTATGAATCTTTAGTTGATTCTTTAAAAGAATATAGATTATACTTAAAAAACAATTTTCCAATTAATCCCATGGATATGGATTTGAATGACACTGGTTATCAAATTCAAAGAACGATAGGTGGAGAGGGGTTTTATAGTTGGCATCATGATTCTCATTGGAATGTTTCGGATGGTGTCAGAATGCTTACTTTTATTTGGTATTTAAATACTGTTGAAGGCCCTGGTGGGGAAACCGAGTTTGTTGATGGAACAAAAGTGAAACCAGAAGAAGGTAAAATAATATTTTTTCCAGCAACATGGAATTATATTCATAGGGGAATTATGCCTCCTAAAGGAGTAGTTAAGTATCTTTGTACTGGATGGTTATATCACTCGGGATTTGTATAAACATATAAATAAAAGGAAAGAGAAATTCTGATTATATAAATGGCGGTACTTACAGCAACAGGAATTAATTTTAGTAATGGAACTAGTGCCACAGGTAGAGCTAGTTTTTCTTTTCCATCTGGAACTAATACACTTTTTTATAGACAAGCTGCTCCAACAGGATGGACAGCAGTTGCTCAAAATGATAAAATGTTAAGAATAGTTAGTGTTCCTAGTGCAGCTGGAGGGACCGCAGGTGGTACAAATGCCTTTAGTGCAGCTTTAACTAATAGATCCGTTAGTGTAAACGTCCCAGTATCGATGAGTTTTTCTCTAGGACCTGTTACTCTTAGTGTGAATACCATTCCCTCTCATGGGCATCCAGCGAATAATGGAGGAAATTCTTCTGCTTCTGGTGGTGGTGGTGCCACGGTAGTTAATCCTGGATCCACTACTGGCAACTATGGAAATGGTGGTGCTCACACTCATCCAGTAACAATTACCTCGGCCAACGGACCTTTTAGTGCATCTATCGATATGCGAGTTCAGTATGCCGATGTTATTATATGTTCATTTAATGGATAATAAATAAAAAAATAACTAGGAGATATTTGAAATGGCGATACTAACTGCTGATGGGATACAATTTGCTGTCGGTAATGTATTAAATAGTAAGTATGGGATTATTCCACAAACAAATACTCCCATGCTCTTTATTCAATCAGCAGCTCCTAGTGGTTGGACTACATTAGCTATAAATGATCGAGCTCTTAGAGTTGTAAATGCTGGTGGAAATGGTGGTACTGTCGCAGGAACAAACACTTTTAGTGGTACTTTTGCTGCACAAACTTTTAGTGCAACAGTACCAGTTACAATTAGTGGACTTGCAGTAAATAGCACCACTATAGATATAAATACTATGGTTCTACACTCCCATGGTTTGAATGCTGGTGGTGCTGAAGCTAGAAATGGTCCAAACCCATCACAGGGAACATCGAGTGGAACTGCTCCTTCAACAACCACTGGAAACTTTGGAAATAGTGGTGGTCACAATCACCCCGTTGCTTTTACTGCTGCTTCAGGTCCAGGATCATCACCTGTAAATATGGCAATACAATATGTAGATTGCAACATTTGTAGATTTGACTAAATAAAAAAAAGTAGAGAAAAAATATGGCTGCAGTATTAACTACAACTGGAATACAATTTAGTGATCTTACTGTTCTCAATTCTAAGTACGGAATATTTCCACAATTATCTAACGCTGTTTTTTACCAAGCAGCTGCTCCTACTGGTTGGGTAGCTGCCGCTACTGTTCATAATAACAAAGCCCTAAGAGTTGTTAGTGGTGCTGCAGCAAATTCAGGAGGCACCAATGATTTTACCACTACAATGGCTTCTAGACCAGTTACTGGAACAGTACCAGTTACTATCAATGGTCTATCGAGTGGAAATACAACATTAGATGTTAATACTGTCCCTCAACACGCCCACCCCGCTAACGCTGGCGGAAACGTTCAAGCTGCTGGTGGAGGACCTGCAAGAGTTGCAAACTCTGGAAATACGGGAAACTTTGGAAATAGTGGTGCTCATGCTCATCCAATTGCTTTAAGTTCTGCTAGTGGACCAATCAATACTAGTGTTGATTTTAGTGTACAATACGTTAGTGTGATATATTGCACTTTTAGTTAATTCATGTTATTATTTTAGTAATTATCTTTTGAGTTATGAAATTAGAACAAGGTAAATTTTGCCCTCTTATTCGAAAAGATTGTATTGGATTGAAATGTTCTTGGTTCATGAGAGTTCGTGGAATGAATCCAAATACTGGTGAAGATATTGATGAGTGGGGTTGTGCAGTAACTTGGATGCCTATTATGACGATTGAAAATTCTCAACAACAAAGACATACCAGTGCTGCTGTGGAATCATTTAGAAATGAAGTTGTAAAAGCCAATGAACAAAATCGAGACCTATATATTCAGGGGCTTATGCAACAAAATGTTTTGCCAGTAAACGTTACTCCACTAACATCTCAAAATATTTTACAAGGAGAAGAAACCAATGAGACTAACGATAGTCAGATCTGATAATATGATCATTAAAGATGGTGTTGGTTACCATGCTGATCTAAGTATTTTCGATGATCTTAGTTGGGTAGAAGGCTATGATCAAAAAACATGGGGAAAATTTCATGCTCTTCAGTGGTATGGAGATCCCGATGAAGATGGAGAATATGGATTTGGCGAAGAATCGCCTTATGGTGAAGTAGAGTTTAAAAAACCAGTACCTAATTTAATTATTAAAAAACTGGGTGTGTTTGAAGAGGCTATTTCTCTTTGGGAAAATTCTAAGGAAGCCGCTAGAATCGCAGAAGAAGAAGCAATTGCAGCAGCAGAAGCAGAACTTCAAAGAATAAGAGAAGAAGAAGAAGCAAAGATCAGAGAAGCTTATCTTGAACTTGATATGCAAACTCTTCTTTCCGACTCTGAAACTGATGAAGATGCTATTGCTTTAAAACTTGAAGACGATCTTGAGAAACTTCTTGCCGACCTTTGATTTTAAATAAAACTAGATTTATATAATTTACTCATGAATTCTAAATTAATTGAAAACAACTACTTGGTAATTCCGAATTTTATTTCTTCTGATAGAGCAAAAGTTTTATCAGAAGAATTCAAAACCCATTGTGAAAATAATGAGTTTCCTGGTGACAATCAAGCCCCAAACTCTCACGCAATTTATAATCATATATCTTTTTTAGAATTATTATGTGAAAAAACTCCAGAGGTTTCCACTTTGTTGGAAGAAACAGTACTACCAACATACTCTTATGCAAGGGTGTATAAGGAAGGATCTGTTTTAGAAAAACATACTGATCGAGATGCTTGTGAAATTTCTCTCACTTTGCACCTTGATGGTGATCACCCTTGGCCAATTTGGATTGAGACTCCACAACAACAGAAAAAATTTGTAAGTCTAAATCCTGGAGATGCAATGCTTTATCTCGGCCGCATTGCACCTCATTGGAGAGATGAATATCAAGGTAGTTATTATTCCCAGGTTTTTTTGCACTATGTAAGAAGTCGTGGTGAATGTTCTTATGCTTATTTTGATAATAGAGAAAAAGGTAAGATTGGAACCCCAGATAAAGAAGAAGTATTTGAAAAATCAGAATCAAAAACTCAAGAAATTATTGAAACAAAAGAGTCTCCTTCTATAGTAACATATAAGTCTACTAGAAAATTAGAAGATTTTATTAAGGTTTACGATAATATTGTTACTACAGAACTATGTAATAAAATTCTAAACGAATATACTAGTGGAGACCACTGGAATGCTACTATGGTTGGGGAAGGAATAGTAAATTCAAATATAAGAAATTGTAGTGTTGTGCAAATTTCCGATCCTCAGGTTATAGATAAAAATTTTGAAATAAGGAAATTCATCGATGTTGAACTACATCAACAACTTTTAGAAGTTGTTAAAAGGTATTCCGAAGAATTTCCAGACTTTTGTCCCAGTATTGACACTGGATATGATCTTCTTCGTTACGAAAGTGGCCAATTTTACACACAACATACGGACTCATTTTTGCAACAACAGAGAAGTATTTCTTGTTCAGTGTGTATCAATGATAATTACTCCGGCGGAGAATTTGCTTTCTTTGATAGAGAACTTGTAATTAAAGCCGGTCAGGGATCTGTAATTGTATTCCCATCAAATTTTATGTATCCTCACGAAATAATGCCAGTTACGGAAGGTACTAGATATTCTGTTATAACTTGGTACATATAATTAAATGAAAATGATCGATAAATTAAAAGGTATACCAAAAGTATACTATTTTAATTTAGATTCCAGACAGGATAAACAAATATACATGGAATCTCAGTTTGATTTTTGGAAAATTGGCCATAAAAGAGTTTCTAGTTCTAAATATACTCCTGGAAATTATGATGATTGGAAACATTTAGTAATTTTAAATCCCGACTGGAACTTTTTTGAAGATACTTTTCCTTATGATTATGGAGAATTAAAGTATCAAAAATATGTAATTGAGACTGCTCATATTTTAAATCAATTAGAAACCATTAAAAATTGGCTTGAGACTACCAATGAGAAATATATTATTCTTATGGAAGATGACCATGATTTGAGCATGATAGAATACATGCACTTTGATTGGGAATATCTCATGAATCACATACCATATGACTGGGATGTTATTCAATTTGAGGTTACAAATGGAACTGGAATTCCTTGTTTTTTACATCCTACGATGGATAGAAGTTGGACTGGTCCTCTATTAATTAATAGAGGGTATGCTGAAAAATTAATCAGAATTCACTACACTAATGAAGGAAAAGTAAATTTTCATCAAATGGTATCTTCTAATAAATGGACAAAACAATCTGGTACTCTTGGATTAGTTCCAGATTATGTTTTTTCAAAAAATGGAAAAGGATATTCTATCCCTTTGATATATCTAAACCCGAATCTTGGGTCTTATGATAGTAATTTTATGAGGGTGGATTTTCCCGAATTTTATTCTCATATAAAAGAACTCTATCATAAATGGTGGAAAATACTTAGAGACAATTATACTTTAGAAGAATTTTTTAGTTATGGAAAATCGAATGATTTAATTCTTAGGGTCGATTCTAAATTTTCTGGTCTGTAAATTTATGAATTTAAATAATAAACTAAAAGGACTTCCAAAAATATATTACCTCAATCTTGATGAAAGGCCAGATAGAAGAGAATATACCGAAACTCAATATGAAAAATATAAAATAAAAAATTATACAAGACATTCCACATCAAAATATAGATATGAAAATTTTGATGAATGGAAGAATCAATTGATATTGAATGATGTTTATAGTTCACCAAGACCAAATTTACACATTATAGAGTGTGCGGGAACTTTTTCTTACTTAGACTTCTTAAAAACTTGGTTAGAAACTACTGATGAGGATCAAATTCTTTTGATGGAAGATGATTATGATCTGAGTTACATTGATTATTGGCACTTTGATTGGGAACATCTCATGAATACAATCCCCTTTGATTGGGATTGTATACTAATATCATTTGAAAATAATGAACTAATACCCTGTTTTTTACATCCAATTTTGCCAGATCATGCTATGGGTGGTGCTTTATTGAATAGAAAATATGTCGAAAAAATAGTAAGAGTGACAACCACCGATGGTAAGTTTGATTTAAGAAAAAGAATAGGAAATTATAAAAGGTGTAAACTTGGTGAACACTCTTCATTACAAAATAATAAATGGAGACATCCAAATATGTCATTTGATTATATTATGGGGCATTGTGGAAAAACATATTGTTTGCCATTAATAACCCAAAATACAACTATAGGTAGTTATTCTCATAAAATAGTAAGAAATGAAGATTTTCCTGCTTTACATTTTACGGATAGAGCTGTAAAATTGTGGTGGAAAACTTTAAGGGATAGGTATTCTCTGGAAGATTTTTTTATGTATGGAAAACCTAATGATTTTTTTATTACTAAAAATAATATCGATCATTTTGAATTCATTGTAACTAGTATTCAAGATAACAATGATTTACTAAATAAATTGAGTTCATTGAAAGACAATCGTTATGAATGAAACTAAAATCCATTCTAAATTGGAAGGCCTTCCCCATATTAGATATTTAAATCTCGACAAGAGAGAAGATAGAAAAATATATATGGAAGAACACTTTGAGAAGTATGGAATTATAGATTATGTTCGTATTTCCGCAGATAGGTATGGACCACATAATTTTGATGAATGGAAATCAAAATTAACAGTTGCAGAATACGGTAAGTATGTTAGAAAAGATAATATTTGTTATGTTTCAATTTTAGTTAACCAATTTCAAAGTATAATAGATTGGTATAATGATAATATTTCGGAAACATGTATAATCGCAGAAGATGATTTAAATTTAGATACAGTAAAGTTTTGGCCTTTTGATTGGAAATACTTCATATCAAATTTACCTTGTAATTGGGATTGTGTTCAATTGCAGGTTATTGGAGGTAAATGGATTCCTATGGGACTTACTGTAAGATCTAGAAATAATCATGGAGCCACAGCATATTTGATTAATAGAAGATACGTAGAAAAATTAATCAATATGCACTACATTGATAATAAATTTACTTTTTATAACAACTATGGATATAGTAAATTTTGGCCAGAATATCATTATCAATCTCCCGATTTTGTTCCCTTTGAAATAGGAATTACTTATACTTTTCCACTTTTCATAACCAATTCAAATTTTGGTAGTGATTGTTATGATGGAAAAATTAATATGATGGCTAAAAAATCCGATTTTACTATTGCTAAATGGTGGAAAGAAGATTCTGATAGATTTTCTTTGCAGGATTTATTTTCTACAAATACTGTTCGTAGAAGAGAAATGATAATCCCAATACAATATAATACTTATGATACGAGGAAAGAGTATGGACACTCACACTCAGGAGAATAGTTATTCCTCTAAAAAATCTACAGATGTTGTTAATAATTTGAGGTTTAAATTTAAAAAAATACCTCATATATTTTATTTAAATTTAGATGAAAGACAAGATAAAAGAGAATATATTGAAAAACAATTTCAAATATTAGGAATAAAAAATTTTACTAGAACTTCCGCTAATAGATTTTCAATTAATACTTTTGACTTGTGGAAGACTAAAATTTTGTGCGAACCATCAAATGAAATTGCAAGATTATCAACACTTCTGAATCAATTTCAAGTTATTATTGATTGGTATGATTCAAATACATCGGATTATTGTATTATTGCAGAAGACGATGTAAATTTTTTAACCGCAAAATATTGGCCTTTCACTTGGGAATATTTTTTTTCTAAGTTACCTTGCAATTGGGACTGTGTTCAATTGCATGTAATTGGTGAATATTTTGTTCCCATGGGACTCAGTGATAGATCCAATAATAATCATTCTGCAGCTTGTTATCTAATTAATAGAAATTTTGCTTCAAAACTTAAACAGATGCATTATATCGAAGATAAGTTTCAATTCTATGATAACTATGGATATAACTCATCTTGGTTAAAGTATCATTATCAATCTGCAGATTTTGTACCCTACAAAATAGGAGTTACTTACACTTTTCCCCTCTTTATCACAAACTCTGATTTTCTCAGTGATAGTTATAAAAATTCTAACAATTTTATGGCTAAAAAATCCGATCTAGTAACATTAGAGTGGTGGAAAAAGTTTATTGAAAATAAATATACTCTTGAAGATATTTTTAGTAGAAATTCTGATAAAAGAATCGAACTTAATTTAAAAGTTAGTTATTGAACAATGACTTTACACAAAAAATTAGAAGGAATACCTCATATTTACTACATTAACTTGGAAGATCGCAAAGATCGAAGAGAGTTCATGGAAAATCAATTTAATCAATGGGGTATTGAAAAATTTTCTAGGGTAAATGCTTCTGAATTTTTAAAGGATGACATTAAAACGTGGAAAGATCTTGTTCATTTTTCATACATTATTCCTGCCGATAGAAGAAGATCTGTATGCGTATCATTGTCTCACTTAGAAACCATAAGAAAATGGCTTGAAGAAACTTCAGAAGAATATATGATCATAATGGAAGATGATACTGACATAAGTTTGGTTGAGTACTGGCATTTTGATTGGCAATATTTAATGGATAATCTTCCTTATGATTGGGATGCTATACAATTGATGTATAATTCAGATATAAGGATATATTGTTTTTTGCATCCAAAGAAATTAATTACTTGGAATGGTCCACTTTTGATCAGGAGATCATATGGTGAAAAATTGTTATCTTTGTATTATAAAGATAACAAATACAATTTCATCAAAAAAGTGAATAGAGTCAATAAATCAAATTATATAGAACCCGAGAGAATATATACTTTTTTGCCAAATAAATCCAATGCTGATAGTGACGTTAGAATAACGGTTCTCGATGTAGATGAGTTTATGGGACATAATGGAAAGGTGTATCAATTGCCAGTATTTACATCAAATCCTTGGTTAGATGATCCCCCAAAACCACATCACATCACATCAAATAAAGCGCACATACTTTGGTGGACTAAAATGAAAGATGAATTTACTCTTGATGATTTTTTCACTTATGGTAAACCCAATGATCCGAAAATGATACTAAATATGAATATGCCTTGGTATAAGAACCGTAATAGCAGTAATGGATAGATTTGAAAATATACCTCACATTTATTATATAAATTTAGAAGAGAGAACGGATTTAAGAGAATACACTGAACAAAATTTAATTAATATTGGAATATCAAATTTTACAAGAGTATCAAATTTACAATTCAGGTCTGAAGATTTTGCAAGATGGCGTCATTTGGTGTATAATGATCATAAAGTAACTTTTGAACTTCAATCAGAGATTAGCCAATCAATTTTGTATATTGATACAATTAAGAGATGGTTAGAAAATACAACGGAAAAATATATGATCATTATGCCTGATCATATTGATTATAGTTACGTTGAATATTTCTATGATGAATGGAACTGGGATTATTTTATGAAAAATATTCCTCATGATTTCGATTCTATCCTGCTTGGATTTGAAGATAAATTGAATATTTTACCATGTTTTTTGCATCCAATGAGAGATTCGCATGGAACTGGAATGACACTCTTAAATAGAAAATATGCAGAAAAACTAGTAAAATTTCATTACGTCTCGGAGAAGTATAATTTTTTTCAAAAAATATCCAATAGATTTTGGAAAAATGAAAATGGTTTAATACCCTTACATTATTTTATGAATCAATGTGGGAAAAGTTATGCTATACCAATGTTTCCAAGACATCCAGAACTTACAAAAGACAAATATTTTACTAAAGAAGATCTCAAAAATAATAAAAAACTTTATTCTTTATGGTGGAAAAAGTGTAAAGATTATGCTGGTTTAGAACAATTTCATCTTTACCACTCTAGTGCCGATTTTTATTTAAATCTAAATCAATTATCAAATAAAATAGGTTCAAATAATATTAATAGAAATTTTGTATTATGATAGAAGAATTCGAATCACAAATTGCAGAGTTTTTCGGAGCTCCTTATGCAGTTTCTACAGATTGTTGTACACATGCACTAGAACTCTGTTTAAGATATACTGGATATGACAATATTATAATTCCAACCAGGACTTATGTTTCCGTCCCCATGACGTGCATTAAACTTGGATTAAATTGGAGTTGGAAAGAAGAAGAATGGTCGGACTATTATCATTTGGGTAATACTAATATTATTGATGCTGCTGTTCTTTGGGAAGAAAATGCATATATTCCTGGAACATTTATGTGTTTAAGTTTTCAATTTCGTAAACATTTAAATCTTGGTAAAGGTGGTATGATTCTCTTACAAAATAAAGATGACTATGATGCGTTAAAGAAAATGTCCTATGATGGTAGAGACTTTAATCGTCCATGGGCTGAACAAGATATAACTACTATGGGTTATCATTATTATATGACTCCCGAAGTGGCGAAAATTGGAATAGAATTACTAAATGAGCGGAAAAAAATTCCCGGTAAAAAATGGAGCCACAGGGATTACCCATATTTACCTTCAATGTCAGTTTTTAAAAAGTAATTAAATGGAAAAACAATTTCACGAATCTGGTTTAAACATTATTGAAAATTCTGATGGATCATTTGCATTTGAATGGGATCCTAATGATGAAAGATGGCAATGGTTGAATAAGTTGACAGATGAACAGATTAAGACTATCATAGAGGAAACAGTTGAATTGAAACTTAACTTAGAGGAAGTTGCAGATGAGTTACAACAAAGTTTGGGAAGTGATGAATGATCTTGAGATGGTAACATCTAAGATTTGTTCTGCTCGTGAAATGATTGATGTTGTATCAGAGTCAATTCAAAATAGCGATTATGATAGAGCAGAAGCCATGGCTAATGCTGCTTATGAGTTTCTTGGTTACTACCTTGAAGAGTTTGATGTAAAGTTCAAGAAAGCTTGGAAAGAAACGGTAGTTGCTCAAAAATCAGTAGAAAAAGAACTCTTTGAAACAGCAGTTGCAGAAAGAGAATACTATGAAGGAAAGGATGATGGTATGCGTCCTTGGGGACATAGTGATTTGGAGTATCTGATTGCGAATGCCCAAAAACCTCTGAGTTGTGATAAAGATGATAAATCTCCTGAATGTCAGAAGTCTTGGAATGACTTTTGGGAAGAGAATTATTATCCAGAAGAACACAAACAATATACCGAAGAAGAACTGAATGCGATGTGCGATAAAGCAGCATCAGACCAAGAGAAGGATAAATGTCGTGAATATAATCTGCGTGAGGCCGAGTATTATAATCAACGTGCAAAACTTGATATGATGTCCCGCAATGACTCTACTCGTCTGAAGTATGAAGATGGTTGGATCTATGAATCTCCAGATGGTGGCAAAACCGTAACTAAACGTAAAGTAGGATCTCTAGAAAAAACCATTGTTAAAGCCGATGGTTATAGTACTTCCGAACCTTCTAAGAAGTGGATTCTCCCTGTAGAAGAAGTCAAAGATGAAGACACTGACGAAAATATTTACTGTGTAACATTCCCTGATGATCTTCTAGAAGCAACAGACCTGAAAGAAGGTGATGAGGTTGAATGGGTGGATCAAGGTGATGGTTCTTATCTGTTGCGTAAAGTAGCACGACCTCTCCGAATGGATGAGTGCTGATGTATACAATTCAACTTCTTGCTCCCTTTGTTGCTGGTCTTTGTTTTGATAACTTCATGACAAAACAAGGTGAACTCTGTAATTTTAGACAAGATCCACCATCTGTGGTAAAATATTATCAACCTGGAATGTCCTGTTACAAGAATGGGATTTTCTATGAAAAATGTGAAAATAGTCCTCCGGTAAAATACTAATGGCATTATCCGAATCAGTTGAAACCAGTTTGAGAGAAGCAGAAGCTGCATTGCGTAATGCTCTAGCATATGCTGCACGTCAAGAAAAACCTTTCATTGGAAAACATATCGCAGATATGATTATGGAGATTGATAACCTCATCTCTGCAGATAAACTGATTGATAAGTTGGAGGAAAGGATGAATGGTGATGATGACTCTAAAAGGGGTCGTTGGGGCCCATTTGGATCTTGACTAGATAGTGATAGCTCATAAGAACGGTCATGCATGAGTTACCAATAACACCCTATCAGACAATATTGGTTTTAAATTCTAGTTATGAACCAATCAATTTCACGAACTGGAAGAGAGCTTTAGTCCTCTTGTTAAAAGAGAAAGCACAAGTACTCTCAAGTAGAGTAATAAGACTACTAAACTATGTGAAACTTCCTTTATCTAAAATTATGAACATCAGTCCGTCTCGTTCAATGATTTACAAACGGGATAATAATACTTGCCAATACTGTGGTGCAAAATCCAAACTAACTATTGATCATGTCATCCCTAGGTGTAGAGGTGGAGAAGACACTTGGGAAAACTTAGTCGTTGCATGTAGTTCTTGCAATACTAAAAAAGGTAGTATGATGTTGGAACAAACTGGGATGAAATTGGCTCGTAAACCACGGGCTCCCGTTAACAAAATGCTTTTTGATCTTGAAAGAACCAATGTTGAGGAGTGGAAACAGTATCACTATGAATGAACAAGAGTCAAATGCACAACTGAATAATGCTCTCCAAAAGTGGTGGGATTCTGATGCATGTAAAGAACTTCAGAAGAAAAATGAAGAAGCTAAACAACGAGCCATAGGAAAGTATTTTATGCTTTCTGAAGAAGACAAACTTGATATGGTTCAGGCGATCTGTCATATCATGTGCAAGGCAGAACATGAGGGAACTAGTCATCGTGGTCTTCAGGATGCACTAGGCATCTATCCAGTGGGGTTCTGGGTAGATCATTTGATGGATGTCCACAATGCTCTTTGGACTTATTACCATGACCAGAAAAAAGAAAAAGAACTTAAATCTGATCTGGATGCACTAGACAAATTTTTAGAGTAATAATTGTTACTTTTATGTAACGCAATCCCGAAGAAATAATTAAGTCTACTAGATAGTATTAGATTGTGTGTTAGAATTTGAACACAATCAAACGGAGATTCAATGACCTACTCGCAATCCAGTGTCAAACCCCTTACGGACGAAGAGTGGAAAGAACTTGTTGCCCTCAAAGAAGCCATCAATGATAATCCAGCTTCTGTTCATCCAGAAAAAATGGAGTTGTTCACTGAGTTGCTTGTACGATCTTGGGACGCAAAGTGTGATGCCCCTGACGCAAAAGCTTGGCGTACTGGAAACCCTTTAAATGAGTAGTATATATTGACACAACTAAAGTTTTGGTGTATTATTCATTATAAATCACATCTCTAAATATTACAAAACATCACCAAATGAAATGAAATTTACCGTTTATTCCAAGTCTGAATGTCCATATTGCTATAAAATTAAACAAGTTCTTGAACTTTGTGGGAAAGATTTTGTCGTCTATACTTTAGATGAACATTTTACCAAAGAAGAATTTTATTCAGAATTTGGTAAAGGATCTACTTTTCCTCAGGTTGTAATGGACGATAAACATTTGGGTGGATGTAACGATACTATTTCATACTTAAAAGAACTTGCAGTAATTTAAGTATGAGTGAGCCTAATGAGCTACACATAAATAGAGGTGTGGAATTATTATTAAGAAATAGGAGGGAAGAACCTGAAGCACCAAAAACGTTTCAATTCAGTTTTGGTAAGATGGTTTCTCTCCTTAGAAGAGAGATTCATGTTTACTTAAACTTCTCGTTTGATATAAAAAAGAAGTAAATCTCTCGGAGGTAGGGCCATGACAGCACCCTTAGTTGCCATATTCTGTATGGTATCTTTCATGTTCTTGATTGTTGGTGGTATAGTTGGTTGGTTATGGAAAGAACATGTGGTTTTCTCCACTCCGCAACAAGTATTCGCTCATCCAGAAATGTTTGACGATCATGGAAACTTAATTCCAGATGAAGTAATTGCAGTACGATTTGAAAATAGCTATGACGACTACGACGAAGAAGACGACGAGTAGAGCGAAGACTACTACTCCAAAGAAGACAACTGCTACAAAACCTGCTGCTAAAGCTGCAGAAAAGATTCAGTTGACTCCTACATCTTATGTTCATGAGATTTTTGCAGCAGTTGTTGCAGAAAGGACGAAAGATAAGAAAATTGGTATTCTCCAGCAGTATAACGAGAACTTTATTAAAGCTCTTTTGATTTGGAACTTTGATCCTAGTGTTCAGTCTGTTCTTCCTGAAGGAGAAGTTCCTGTTCAAGCCAAAGAAGATGCAGATAAGAACCCATCTTCAAACATCCGCAAAGAGTGGAGTAAATTCTACAACTTTGTGAAGGGCGGTAATGATGCAATGAACAAACTTCGTAAAGAGACGATGTTCATTAACATGCTTGAGTCCTTCCATCCTGGTGAGGCAGAGGTTTTGTGTCTTGTAAAGGACAAAAAATTGCAAACTAAATATAATATCACCAAAGAACTTGTTTCCGAGGCGTATCCTGATATTCAATGGGGGAATCGTTCCTGAGATGGGTAAGGGCATTAATATTATTCATGTGAATTGCGACCCATCTGCAGCTGAAGATAGTTCTCTTCCTAGAGATTCTTATCTCGTGACTTATGGGGATGACAATGGAGAACGATTTGATGTCGTTCAAGGACTCCAAAGTGATATTTTTGATCACTATTGGGACAAATATCGTGATTTTAGAGGAATGAAATGGACAGAGGGAAAAGCGAACCCAAAGATGTGGGGGTATCAAGCTCCGGAGAAGAAAACCAAAAAGTAGTCTCTGGTGACATGAACATTGAGATGAACCTTGATGCGATTAAGGATATCAGAAAACAGTACAAAAAGATCAAAAGGTACATGAGATCTTCAATTTATACCGTAGCTATGTTAGACGGTAGAGAACAAATCGTTAGTCGCTTACTCAAGGATCAGGAGGATAATCCTACTTAAATGGGGAAACACTATCTTTTAAATCTTTATGGTTGTCCTTTCGATAGATTGGACAACTCTTTATTTTTAATAGAGTTGTTAGAAAATGCTGCAATTGCTAGTGGTGCAAATGTAGTTCAAACTATTTTTAAACAATTCGATCCACAAGGAGTTACTGTACTCTCACTACTTTCGGAAAGTCATATTAGTATTCATACCTGGCCAGAAAAGGGAGAAGCGGCAGTAGATATTTTTACATGCGGTGATTGCAATCCAAAGATTGGTTGTGATATCATTATTCACCAAATTAATGCAACAAATCATACACTAAGTTACATTGAAAGGTGATATATTACTCTAAATAATCCTAATAAGGAGAATTTCCTATGCTTTCTACTCAGTATCGTCTTCGTTTAGAAGCAATCTGTGAGAAGATTGTGGCTCAAGAATCAGTCAGTCTAGAAGACATGATTTGGGCAGAAAAACTTGCGAAAGCAAACCGTTCTGCTGGTACTATGCTTAGACAAGCAAGAAGGAGAGCCGAAAACCCAGACATGCAGGAGGGTGATCTAGACGACTTCATGAATCAATTAGATCTTGGAGGATTAGGTCATGAGAGATTTGGTCTTCGTGGATTTGATTCACCAGAAGATTTGCACGATTGGTTTAAGAGAGATGATGACGAAACCGATTGGAGGCAAAGGGATTGACCTACGAAGAATTTGTTAATAAAAGTTCAGAGCACTATATGGATATGGTGCGATTGATTGATATTAAACAAAAATATCGTATGAAACTCACCGAAGAAGAAAAAGAAATAAATGGATATATCTTAGAATTTCAACAACAAACCAAACTCAATGAGTTAAGAGATAAGTTCCAAAAATGTTGGGAGATGGAAGAATGAAACCTACAGAAAATTACGAACAACTGATCGAAAGGTTTACTAAACGAACCGTTCAACTCACTTCTAGGGCAGATGAGTTATATGATGCATATTCTGAATATGTAAAGATCCAGGAAGATCTGGCAAGATTGCAAGGATCTCTACAGGCAGTAGAATATCTTGCATTTGGTAAACTTCCGGGAGACGGAAATCATGATGGTATGAAAGATCATCAACCAAGGTCTTGACAAATCAACTGTAATCTGATAGATTATAATTATAATATTACTGTATCATGGACTATAAACCTTATTCTCCTGAGTGGAATCGTAAAAGATACCTTCGAGAAGCCCTTGAAACTTATTTTAATGATTATGTTGAGATTGATGTAATCTATGATGACCTTATGGATATTCTCCATGAGAGATCAGAACAAGCTTATACAGAATTCAGTCGTATCAATGAGTTAGAGGCTAGAATCAACTCTAAATAAGTCATAGTTCGGTTTACCGTACATATGAAGTTAGAGGAAGCATGTTATTCTTTAAAACTTGAGTGTGCTTTAAGAGACTTAGGATTTGTAGATATTGGTTGGAAATGCGTTGCACATGCAGGAATATTCTTTGTGCAACCAGTAGGAATCCCAGATGATCCAGATGGTGATCTTCTGGGATTTTCGTTATTCATACCTTATACTAAAGATAAAAGAAGATATAGATTGTTGGGAACTGCCAAGAAAGCTTTAGATGTTGCACAAGGGATTGATAGTTAATTATGTCTCATAATACTGAATATGAACCCATGCCTAAGTGGTCAATTTGGTTTGGTGTAGGTATGATGGTCTTCACCGTTCTTATATTTCTCTTCTTCACTCTTGGAGTCATCTATTGGGGTTAAGTTAAGTAAATTTGTAACATAAATTACAAAAAAACTTGCCTAGATAGTATGAATAGGAGTATACTAATCTCCTAACGTTCATCCTATGACTAAAGCACTTTTGCTTTTGGCATGGGTTCCACTTCTTTCTGTTTCAACGCCACGACTTGTCCAGAATCCATATCCTGTGACTATAAGTTGTGACGCAGCGTGGGAACTTATGGACATCGTTAAAAACGACGATGTAGTAAATCAAAGAAGAGAAGACCGATTGCTTTTAGAACTACGAAGAGACGTAGTGACAAGGTGCTAAAAATTAAATAGGACGCAAGTAAGCCGACTCGGAACGGATCGTTCATCTATGGAACAACTTTTATTGACCTGTTTACAGGCACAAATGATTATTAAAAATGTTAATAACAATCTGAGACTTGAGGATCAATTCAAATCTGAAATTATCTTTGAAGTTAAACAGATGACTAAAAAAAGTTGTAACCTAGACGCAAAAGCCGACTGAAGGAACGGGAATTAAAACCTCTCATTTCTTTAGGAGAAAACCAATGTCCAAAGTCGTTTATCGCGGTGTTGAGTATGATACCGAAAAGCGTATCGCTTATCAACAACAGATGATGCAACAACCCCAACAACAAAGTGAAGTCTATCGTGGCGTCAAGTTTGTAAAGGAGGGGCACAAGTGATTCAAAAACTCAACTTCCTACAACTTATTAAAGAACAAAAACAAAAAGAAAATCGTCGTCATCAAGCACAACTAGCACAACTCGTTGGAGCAAAGTAATGACACAAGCTATCCTTTCCATAACTGCGGGAATTGCATTAGCTACAATGTTACTATCCCTTTATATCCAATGGCTTTATAAGTGATGGACTACAACTATCACGACGATGATATGGATAAGGATAGTAGACCACCTGCTTGTTATCAACTAACTTATAGGGGATGCAAGTATTGGTCGTGTTATCGCATACACTTAAGAGAATGGTTTGAAGACATGTTATCTTTTAAACCAATACTTAATAGGAAGGGTTGATCCCTTCCTTTTTTTGTGTTAAAATTGATAGAGAGTACTTATAGTTATGGATAAAGAAAGACTCAAATTGATTGTAAAGAATCTGGAGTCTCTGGTAGAATGTCTTAAGTCTGAAGTATATTCGGATCCAGATTCTTACAAACAAATAAAAGAAAATACAAACCACATCTCTGATTATGATGAGGTTTTTGATGACGATGGCTACCCTGATTGAGGAATTAAATGACTGCACGACTTATTTCTATCACCCCTGACGCAGAAAAGACCATGGCGTACATTGCCAGGGTCTCTAACCCCGCTAATCAAGAGAACGAGAACTATGCTCGTCTTCTTGCTTACTGCATCAAACACAACCACTGGAGTGTGTTTGAACAAGCTACGATGACACTGGAAATTGAAACAACTCGTGGTATCGCAGCCCAGATTTTGCGTCACCGCTCATTCACCTTTCAGGAGTTCTCGCAACGTTATGCAGATAGTTCTCTTCTTGGAGAAAGTATTCCTGTCCCCGAACTTCGTCGTCAGGATACCAAGAATCGTCAGAATTCTACCGATGATCTTCCTCAGGAATTGAAAGAAGATCTGTGGTTGAAAATCAATGATCACTTTGAAGCAGGGATGAAACTCTACAAAGAACTTCTTGATGCAGATATTGCAAAGGAGTGCGCTCGTTTCGTGTTGCCTCTTGCAACTCCGACTCGTATTTACATGACCGGTTCTTGTCGTTCTTGGATTCATTATATCAATCTCCGTTCCGCAAATGGAACTCAGAAAGAACATATGGATATTGCTCTTGATTGTAAACGAGTGTTTACCGAACAATTCCCTTCAGTTGCAGAAGCTTTAGAATGGTGATATATAATTTGTCCTTAAGGAGGAAACAGTAACATGTACTACCAAAGTAAGGCACTATCAAAAGATCATGCTCCAACTACATGTACGATTTTAGAAGCCAAACCAGAAACATATATCGTTGAATATACAGATAATGGAGAAGTAAAGACCAAAGAAATTTCTCCAGAAGAACTACAAAGACTAGACTATTCTGAACTTGACATTAGTCAATAAATAAATCATATTGAACTTCATTACTTAAATGGCGACTTATCCTGTTATTAACAAATCCACTGGAGAACAAAAAGAAGTGACGATGAGCGTTCACGAATGGTCTCAGTGGAAGATTGACAACCCAGACTGGGACAGGGATTGGAGTGATCCATCTACCTGTCCTGGTTCTGGAGAAGTAGGCGAGTGGAAAGACAAACTCATTACCAGAAATCCAGGCTGGAATGATGTTCTCACTAAAGCCTCCAAAGCACCTGGTTCACGAGTAAAGAAAATCTAAATGGCAAGATCAAGAAAAACTTCTAATAGCAACATTGGAATTGGTATGAGCGCAAAACAAATGCGCCGTAAAAAACCAATTAATTCTGATCTGATGGTGGATATTTCTCCACTTACCGATAATCAACAGAAGTTCTTTGATGAATATAAAAAAGGTAAAAACATTTTTGCCTATGGTGCTGCTGGTACAGGTAAAACTTTTGTAGGACTCTATCTTGCACTCAAGGATGTTCTGGATGAAAGAACTCCTTATGAAAAGGTTTACATTGTTCGTTCTCTTGTCTCTACTCGTGAGATTGGTTTCCTTCCTGGTGACCATGAGGATAAAGCGGCACTCTATCAGATTCCCTACAAGAACATGTGTAAGTACATGTTTGAACTTCCATCGGACTCCGACTTTGAAATGCTTTACGGAAACCTTAAGGCTCAAGAAACTATTTCATTCTGGTCTACAAGTTTTATTCGTGGTACAACTCTTGATAATGCAATCGTTCTTGTTGACGAGATGCAAAACTTGAACTTTCATGAATTAGATAGTATAATTACTCGTATTGGTGAAAATAGTAAGATCATGTTCTGTGGTGATGCTACTCAATCCGATCTTGTTAAAACCCATGAGAAAAATGGGATTCTTGATTTTATGAAAATTATTCGTGCAATGGAATATGATTTTTCCACTGTAGAGTTTGGTGTTGATGATATTGTTCGTTCTGGACTTGTCAAAAACTATATTGTTACAAAGTTGGCCTTAGGTATGTAATGTTTGTTCATTTAGATTATTTAAAAGAAGAAGTTGACTTAGAAGCCCAGAGTATTGAAGGGACACGTTTTTATCGTGTCCCTTCTGGTAAGTTGTATCCTTCTATCACTTCTGTTACCAGTTTTTATGGTAGAGAAAAGTTTATTGAGTGGCGCAAAAAAGTTGGTGATGAAGAAGCCAATAAGATCACTAAGGTTGCTACAGATCGTGGAACCAAGTTCCATGATATTGTTGAAAAGTATTTGTTGAATCAGAATGTGGATGACTTCAATCCACTTCCCACCACAAAGTTTCTGTTTCTCTCGGCTAAACCATATCTTGATCGTATAAATAACATACATGCTTTAGAGAAGTCACTCTATAGTGATTATCTGGGACTTGCGGGTCGTGTAGATTGTATCGCCGAATATGACGGGGAACTCGCAATTATTGACTTCAAGACTTCTAAGAAAATTAAACCTGAAGAATGGATTGAAAACTACTTCGTTCAGGAAGTAGCTTACGCTTGCATGTATTATGAAATGACTGGTATCCCAGTTAAAAAGTTGATTACCATAATGGTAGCTGATAATGGAGAATGTTTTGTCTATGAAAAACGCAACAAAGATTACTATATTAAACTTCTTACCAAGTACATCCGAGAGTTCGTCGCTCATCACACAAAAACCTATGCAGAACAACACTGAAGATGTAAACAATTTAATAAAAGAAAAGTTTCTCTGTCAGTCCAAGTTTGCCCAGGACATTGAATATCTAGTTTCTACTTCAAAAATTAATTACATTGAAGCTATCGTCACATATTGTGAGGAAAATGGTATTGAGTTTGAATCAGTATCTAAACTGATTTCAAAACCATTGAAAGAAAAGATTAAATGTGAGGCAACTCAACTGAATTTTCTTAAAAAAACAAGTCGTGCTAAACTAGTATTCTAATGACGCCAATAGAGGTATACAAAACGTACCTGGCATTCAAGAATCATTTCACTAAACCAAACTACGACTACTTTCAATATTGCGGGAAGTCTAGAGCTTCAAAAGAATCGTTCAACAAGAGGAAAGATCGTTACTTCTTTGAACGAATGTCTCGTCAGAAATCTGATGACGAGATCAAACAATACTTTCTGGCAAATTTTGTAGAATGTGATGATCCCTCTAAACTGTGGATCGGTGAAATTATTGAGTCAGGTGAAAAGAATTATGCTAACTGGTTGAAAAGATCTCAAAGTCTCTTCTATCTCTTCAAAACAGAGTCTGAGGTATTCTTACATAAGGATACCTTTGAAGATCTTTTTGCTATCAAAGGTTCATCACACCCAGAGATTCTTAAGAAATACTTGCAAAAAGGCATATCTATAGAAACTTTTGTTATAATGGATATGATCCTTAAATTTTCTAAAAACTTTGATAAACAACTCTTAGATCCAGTGTGGGAATCCGTCAGTTTACGCATCAAAAAATACAAATCTTTCCTAAATATTGATAAGGAAAAGTATACTCAGACACTAAAGGAGATTGTATTGTGAGTGGATTTTTTCAATCCGAGATCGTAAGAGAAGCCATCAAAGAGATGGAAGAACTTCAACAAAAAATTATTGAAGATACTTTCAAAGCCCCTATCATGAATAGGGAACAAAAGAGAGAACATGTTGAATTGATGAGAACTTTTCTAGAGAAACAGAAGAATCTTTACTTCCGTCTCTCTTTATCTGATGACCCAGAAGCACTTGAAATGAAAGAAAGAATTCAAGATGCAGCAAAATTCTTGGGATTTGACGGAAATAATGTTAATGAACTGTTTTCAGAGATGGAAAATACTCTGGATCGTCTAGATAAAATCGCAGATATGTAAGATGTCGTACAACTACAAGATCACCTCAGCTTATTGTTACCATAATGGTGAGATTGTAGATATGTATTTCATTAATGGAATACCATTTACCTTTGATGACATTCCATTAATAATGCAACAGGATCCATACATACAAATGGAAGCTGAGGATCATTATAGTTACACTTCCGAAGACATGTATCGTTGGTCAAATTATTTGATTGATGAAATGTGTCACCCACTTCTCTTTGAAGTGGCACTGGAGAACCCCGAGGAACTCCCCAAAGACTGAATAACCTGTGGCTTGACAACCATTCATGCGTCCTGTATGATAAAGTCGTCCCAAAGGCCAAATACACTCAATACGGAGAAATACAAATGTCTTTTGCTGATCTCAAGAAACAGTCCCGTGCTGGTTCGTTGACTGAAAAACTGATCAAGAAAGTAGAAAAACTGAATAGTGGTGAAGGTGGTGGAGCTGATGAACGTTTCTGGAAGCCTGAAGTTGACAAGGCTGGTAACGGTTATGCAGTGATCCGATTCCTTCCTGCGCCTGAAGGATGTGAACTTCCCTGGGCACAAGTCTGGAGCCATGCGTTCCAAGGCCCTGGTGGTTGGTATATTGAGAACTCCCTGACTACTCTCGGTCAGAAGGATCCTGTCTCTGAACACAATCGTGTTCTGTGGAACAGTGGTTCTGATCGTGACAAGGAGATTGCTCGGAAACAGAAACGCAAACTCTCCTATTACGCTAACATCTATGTGGTGAGTGATCCCGCACACCCCGAGAACGAGGGTCGTGTGTTCCTGTACAAGTTCGGTAAGAAGATCTATGACAAGATCACCGAAGCAATGCAACCTCAGTTTGCAGATGAAGAAGCTATCAATCCTTTTGACTTCTGGACTGGTGCTAACTTCAAACTGAAGATTCGCAAGGTTGAAGGTTACTGGAACTATGATAAGTCCGAGTTTGATCGTCCTAATGCCCTTCTGGATGATGATGACAAACTGGAACGTATCTACAAGAATCTGAACGATCTGAATGAGTTCAGTGCTACATCTAACTTCAAGACTTATGATGAACTGAAGAAGCGTCTTGACTACGTTCTGGGTGCAAAACCCGCTCCCCAACGTCAAGATCCTGAGACGGTTGAAGAAGATGAACAGTGGGAAGCTGAACGTCGTGGTGATTTCTCTGCGAAACGTTCTACTCCTTCCTTTGAGATCTCCAAACCCGTTGCTCGTGATGAGGAAGAAGATGAGGATGCAGATGATGCACTGAGTTACTTCCAACGACTCGCTGAGTCCTGATCTCTGATCATAAATCTCTCATTTCGATGAGAGATTTTTTTTTTGTCTTTAAATATAAAATCCAAGTTTTTTTCAATTCTGGAAAAGTCTTAAATATATCCTCTCCTCTTTTCCTGTCTAGATTTGTCATAGTACTTACGAAATCGGATATCAATTGTTGATCTTGATATAGGTCAATAAATTTAATTAAACCCTCAAATGAACGTACAGTATCTTTTGCGTTATTTGGAATTAAGAAAGTTTCAATATGATTTTTTATATTTTTCTTTGCTTCTTCTTTTGTCTCTTTATCTAACAACCAAACAGAAAGATTTCTAGGCCCATGCAAATAATTTAAATGAAAGTTGTCTATATCTTTTAACAATCCATCATTAAAAAGAGTTTGGTGTAAAGTAACAACATCAAAAATATTCAAGGCCTGTACAGTGCAATCAAAATAAAGTTGATGCGTATTGAATTTATCCTTAAATTTTTCATTAAATTCATTTACGTTGGAAATAAATTTATCCCATTTAAATCCATTTCGTATTAATTCTCCCCTTTCACCTACACCATCTACACTAATGTGTATCTGAACATACTTAAACAAATTCCAAAGATCAAAAATATGAAATTTTTTATATGTTAAAGTACTAAAATTAGTGTTGTATGTAAGATAGAAATTTGATTGTTTATTTTTTCCAAGTTTAATCAATAAAAAAAGAATTTGATAATGTTCTTCTATTAATAACGGTTCTCCACCAGAAAAATATAAGTGATTTACTTTATTTAAATGTGGTTTAATCCTATCAAAACTTATAGTAGATGCATCAAAAAGTCCAGATAGTTTTCCATAAGTCTCAAATTCAATACTTGAGCTAGAACCAGGGCAACATGTCCTACATTTAAAGTTGCATTTATTGCCTAGTTTTACATCCCAGTGAATAAATCCAAATTCATTTACTGAATAATCGTCGTTGGTATCTGAAATAAATTCGAATCCATCATCTAAAAGATTTTCATTTAAAATTTCCCTAAGAGATTTTTGTCCAGATAATTCTTTTTCATAACAAGATTGACACGATTTTTGTGGAACCTGTTCAATCATATATTTTCTAAAGTTTTTTATGGAGTCACCATTCCAAACTTCTTCTAGATTGGATTTTAAAATATTACCAAAAACAGTATCATTATTACAACATGGTTGAATATTTCCATTTTGATTAATATTTAAACTTAACCATGGTGCAACACAAAAAACTTTTTTATTTCCATCAATTTTGTTTGTATCAATCATCTACACATTCCAAATGAATTCCTTTTACCCAATGATACCACTCATGGACTCTTTTTTTGGCTTCGATATGCTCAGGATCTTTCGCCCAATTTATTACGTCTTCTTTACTTTTCCACATACTAGTGGTAATTTCAATATCGTCAAGTTGTTCACTAGATATCCCCAAAAACCCTGGTAAATGTTTAGCACTACTAAATAAACTCTCATTATATTCTTCATATTCTTTATTCAAATTTTTTATCTTGGCAATGAACAAAACTTTCACATGACTCATTTATTAAACTCCAAATAGTTTCTCATTATATGTAGACTTCAAATTATCCGAGATATAATCTTTCATTTCTGGATCATATTTCATCATATTTCTTAGGTCTTGAATTAATGTTGACAAATATTGTGGTTTTAAAATTAAAATCTGTCTTTTTTTCTCATTAATATTAACTTCATATTCATAGTTTGTAACTGGTTTTGACATTGCATTCCCAGGAATTTTAACAAGAGTATTGATAGTTGGATCCAAATATTTGAATTCGTCTGTTACTTGTTCTTTCCACTCTGTACCAAACCACTTCCACATTTTTTGATTTTGACTATAAATTTGACCTTCCACCACATTTAAAATATCTTCAGGTGGATCAATAGTTATAGAAATTGCATTGACATAATTTAATCCTCCATCAAGAATACGAATGGATGAAATTCCAGAATTTGATATAGAAGCTATTGCAGATGCTTGTCTAGAAACTGGAGCGGGATCTATGGTAAGTGATGGTGCAATAGTATATCCAAAACCAGCGTTAGTAATTGAAATACTGGTAACAATTCCTCCAGATACGTTTGCAACTGCTGTAGCATTTACTGCTGGATATGGTGAGCTAAGAGTGATAGTTGGAGCGACAGTATAACCTACTCCAGACTGAGTAATTTGAATTGAATTTACAGAACCATTTAGTACTGTAGAAAATCCTTTTGCCAAAGATACAATAGTGTACTCATACATTTTATCTCCAACTCCACCACCAACAATGAATTTTTCTTTGTCAGATCGTATAAAAACATCTACGGGATTTGTTATTTTATCTCCAACATAAAATGAAAGAGAGTAATTAAGAGTTGTAATATCCCAAGGAGTATCAAAAGTAAATTCAAATATACTAGAATTATCTTCACCCGTAGCAAACATTTTGGTTCCATCAGTTAAGAATGATATTCCTAACATTCTATTTTCTCCAGAAACCGTAGTTATGTTATATGTACCTACTGGAGATCCAGATCTTGTAGTTAAATTCCAAGGACTTGATAAAGAATATTGTTTAATTACGTCAGGATTTTCAGCCTCAAGGAAATAATACATTGTTCCATCTGGTTTAAATCTAATCCCCCCAGGATTTGTTGTAGAAACTTCATGCCATTTTGCTGCAGTGTATATGTCCCATGGTGTAGAAAGTTGATAAGATATCAGTTTATAAGATCCACCCTGACCTCCAGTAATATACATTTTAGAACCATCTGGACTAAACTCAATTCCAGTGCAATAACTAAACTCTACACTTACGTCGATTTCTTTTTCAAATATAACTGTCGTAACATTCCATGGATCAAGAAAACTATATTCTTTAATTTGATTTGCTCCAAATATACTAGCCGTATATAATTTTACTCCATCTTGTCGAAGATAAAATCCTTCTATTTGATTTCCAGCAGATCCAGAAGATTGATTTAAGTAAGATCCTTGAATAATATTTGGAGGAGGAGTAAAAGTAACAGTTGGAGCAGTCAGTCCATATCCAGATCCACCTTGTATGTCTAAGATAGAAATTACTTTATCATAGAAAATACCTGTACCAAGTCCACAAGAAGCAGTAGCTTGGACTGATTGTGGCGCAGTTGATATTGAAACATTAGGTGCGGAATTGTATCCTTGACCACCATCAAGATTGACTATAGATGAAACATTAAAATTATTGATAAAACAACTTGCAGAAGCATTTGCAGTAAATGGAGGTGATGAAATAAACACTCTGGGCGTTTGTTGATATCCAGCTCCACTATTAGTTATATTGATATTAGCAATCGATTGACCTGCACCAATTGAAGCCGTAGCTGAAGCTTGAGTTCCCGGAATATAAATTGGAGGAAATGTTATTCCAGGAGGCAATTCTTCTAAACTTTCGAACTCTGGTGCATTATAAAAAGCTTCATCTACGATTAAACCTGCAGGGAATACTTCTCTGTTGAAAGCGTCTTTAACCGCTAAAGTTTCATAGTGTTTAATATTTGAAAATGCTTCTTCGGATCCATACTTATCTAACATATATCTGTTAAATGAATCCAGATCCAAAGGCCATTGTTCTTGAACGTTTGTAATATTATTAGTAATTAAGATTACCCAATCCAATTCGGGGTCACCATATACTTTTTCCGCAATTTGTTCAGGTCTTTCATTATCAGTAATTGAGTAATATTCAAATGCAGAAAATATTGACAAAAAATCTTCACGAATTTTTGGTTTTTTAAATATATTTTTAATTATTACAACTTCATCATTAGAAACATTATTTTTTGTTCTATTCAGAACTTGTAAATTTGGTAGTTCTCTGAAGTATCCCATTTTAGTATCCTACTGCATTATCGCTAACTGAGAATAGATCCACTCGACCATCGAAAATATTGTTATTTTGATAATCTGTATCATATATTGGTTCTAACTCGTAGAACATCATCGTCATTGTGACAGATAATGGTTGGCCTGCATCATATGCTGCCCAAAAACCGTCTGGAGTGTAATCACATTGGAATCCTGTTAAAGCACAGGTTTTGAATTTATTTACACCATCAATTAAAGAATTTTTTCCTGTTCTGTATTCTAACCTAAAAACATTCGGAGTGCCTAAGAAAAAAGAGGCTTGACCTGCTTTTCCTTTTACTTTCTTAGCAGCCATACCTTGTTTAAAAAATCTTATGATTCTCCTTATGGTTTCCGATTCTTTATGACTTCTTGGAGATAATCTATAAGTAAAATTAAATTGTCTGAGAGTCGGAGAATTAAAAAGTAATTCTAGGTTTGAATTAGGTACAATTCCTGCACCTCTTGCAAGTAAAGACTCAGTTTCAACTCCAAATCCTTGCAATTTTAACAGTTTGGATGCTGCCCCAGATCCAAGCATAAGGGATAATTCTTGACTAACTGCTTGATTTGACATTAGATCCATGAAATTTTTTGCAGCCAAAGCTTTATCTGCTCCTACTCCAAGTAAACTTCCTGCAGCTGCTGCTGCGCCTGCACCGACCATATTTTGAGTTGTATTTGCTGCAGATGCCGCAGCAAGGTTATTCATTGCATCCTCCCCCCAATTCACCGCATTCGAATCACGAACACCATTAGGCATCGGCAAATATACAGTACCAATAAGTTGTTCTAAATTATAATTCGAACTTTGTTGCAATCCACCTCCTAAAATTTGTTTTGCAACATCAGTACCACCAAAAATAGCATCAGCTTTTGATGGTTTATATCTAAATTGAGATATTACAAAATTATCTTGAGTTTCTCTACGCATGTCGATTGGATACATGAGAGAAACCTTTTTTCCGTCAAATAAATCACTTTCATTTCCAACTCCAAATTTATCTCCATTAACAGAAAAATTTTTAAACGCTTCTTCAGGATTTATAACTGCATTCAATACGTTACCCAATCCTCCACCACTTCCATTGTTTGTAACCGCAGTTCCATTTGCTGGTGTAATTGATGTTTGTCCTGGTGGTTTTCCTTGATTCTGTAATTGTGCAAATTGTGGAAGAACGGATCCTTTTGCATTTCCACCAGATTTTGCATGGGCATTTCTTATTAATTCTTGAACACTGTTATGGAATGATTGTTTATCTTGAGTAGTTAAACCTATTTGTGTTGCAGATGCATTCCAATTACCATCTTGATATATTGGAGTTGTTCCTGTAGGGGCGTTCTGTTGAATAATTTGGACTTTTCCACTAGAAGGTTCATACTGGAGATCGTAATTGACTCCGTTCTTAGTTATAAATGACTGAGTAACGTTGGAATATGCCACTTAAGGTTTGCTCCAGGCTTTATGATTCGGAAAAGGTTGTCCTCTATTATCAACAAATTTTTCAGTAGGCAATAATGCGACGGAGGGCCAATCTTTTTCTGGAACTCTTAAGAATCCTCCACTAACTCCGGAAAAAGAATAACGATGAATAGTATTTCGAGGTATACCTATGGTACTGCCATTATTTATTAGGCCTTTTGCTACTCCTTCACGATACTTTCTATTTAAATAATGCAAATTTGTTCCTATAAAGTATCCTAAGTTATAATTTACTTCAGTAATATACGCTAGAGGTTGAGTATCATAAAATTGAAGTCCAGGACTAGATGCTCCATAGATAAAGAAATATAGTCTACCAACTTCTATTCCACCCGTATCAATCTCATTAATATTAAATTGATCAAGTTCACCGAGATATTGTCTGAGTTGACCAGTATACCAGTCACTCTTTACATTCTTTCCTTTAGTCTGTTTGATTAAATCGTATCCAAACCCCTTTCCAGGTTGGAATATTCCATCAAAACTCATATCCCCAGATCCTCCTCAGTCATGATTCGGAACTCATAGTTACGATCAGCACAGTATTCTCTTGCTGCTTCCCACTTTGCTTGATTTTTCACCCACATTTGAACTTTATATGCCCAAGCTTTAGTCCTTCTTTTAGGATTCTGTTCTGGCATCTCTACTTCCTTTTTTGGTTTTATTTCTATAACTACTGTTCGTGTATTTCCGTTTTTATCTTTATATCTTACAAAGAAGTCCGGAAAGTATCTGTGAACTTTACCATCAAGAGGTGAACGATAAGGAATCCAGAACTCTTCAGACTGCCATTGGTTTACATTCTCATTCAAATCACAATATCTCATGAATTTGCGTTCCCACAAAGAACGATAGACGATGTTTGTGGGATCTCCTTTATACTTTTTTGGGTTTTCTGGACGGAACTTTCCCTTATAACTCATATACATACTATAGATCCTTAAAAAATATTTATCAAATGCCTGAGGCATTCAGAGACGATTATCCAATTAATCCATACAGAGTTGATCCAATCTATGCAAGGATGACTCTGCCTAGAGATAGTAATGACAACCGATTTGGATTGCCTAGTGTACAAGATCTTTTTGGCGAGTTATCAGTAACCAGTCAATTCAAGGTTACTTTATATTTGGGTGATACATATCCAACAGCTAAATCAGATTCAGATATTAATGCGTGGTTAGTTTCTTGTGGAGTTTTGGGTTCAAATTTATTCAATGGAAATAATGCCAATTTAAACTCCCTTCGTTATGAGTTTATGTGCAATGAAACCAGTCTTCCCGGTTCTTCATTTAGCATGTTTGAAGAAACTGGGAGTAGACAAGGAATGGTAGAAAAATTCCCAAATAGAAGAGAATTTCCAGAAATATCAATGACATTTTATGTTGATGCGGAATATGGGATTATTCGTTTATTTGAAGAATGGTTAAACTTCATTAATCCACTTTATAATCAATACGGAAGAGCTACTAAAGGAACTTCGAGAGGAGGAGTTGAAAGGTTTAATGATTGGGAATTCTTCAGATTTAGATATCCAAATACTTATAAAAGACCTTTAGCAGTAACAAAGTTTGAAAGAGACACACATATGAGCCCAATGAAGGACGTAGTAAGAACTCCTTCAATGTTAACATATTATTTTGTTAACGCTTTTCCAACACAATTAACAGCACTTCCAGTTACTTATGAAGGAAGTACTATCACGAAAACAACAGTTACTTTTAACTATGACAGATATGTTATTTTGAATCATCAGGGAACAGGTTCTGCAGAATTCAAACAACCCCAACCAACAAACAATTCTGCTACTCTTCCAGATTGGGCACAGAGTAATAGTGAACCTTCGTTATTCGCAACTCCCAGTTATAGTTGGGGTGATACCTCAGACCTTCTTTTTTAAACGTTCTAAATAATTTTATCTGATTTTGTAATATTCAATGCCATTACCAAAAATTGCGACTCCAACTTATGAACTTGAGTTGCCATCTACAGGAAAAACGATTAAATACAGACCATTTTTAGTTAAAGAAGAAAAAGTTTTAATCTTGGCTCTAGAAAGTCAAGATACAAAACAAATTACTTTAGCAATTAAATCTGTTCTAAAAGATTGTATTTTAACTAAGGGAATTAAAGTAGAGGATTTACCTTCTTTTGATATTGAGTATATTTTCTTGAATGTTCGTGGAAAATCTGTTGGTGAAGCTATTGATCTAGTTGTAACATGTTCCGATGATAATCAGACTGAAGTTCCAGTAAAGGTATATGTGGATGAAGTCCAAGTCCAAAAAGATCCAGAACATACACCAGAAATAAGACTTGACGATCAAATCGTTATTAAGATGCGGTATCCATCTTTAGATCAGTTCATTAAAAATAATTTTGATTTTACAACTCAAGAATCTGTTTCAACTATTGAAAGGTCATTTGACATTATTTCATCTTGTATTGAAACTATTTTTACTTCCGAAGAAGCGTGGGCAGCTTCCGATTGCACTAAAAAAGAATTGATTGAATTTATTGAAAGTATGAATGCCGACCAGTTCAAAAAAATTGAACAATTCTTTGAAACTATGCCAAAACTTTCACATACATTTAAAGTAATCAATCCCAAAACAAAAGTTGAAAATATAGTGACTCTGGAGGGACTAACAAGTTTTTTCGGTTAATTATGGCTCATATTGATCTTGAGTCATATTTTCGAATTAATTTTGCTCTCATGCAGTTCCATAAATATTCTTTGACTGAGATTGAAAATTTAATGCCTTGGGAGAGAGATATCTATCTTACTCTGTTGAAACAACATATTGAAGAAGAAAACTTAAAGGCACAACAGGCAGCAAATCGTGGCAATTAAACCAGCAATTAATCCAAGTGTAGGAGTTGCAGAAAGACCTGCATCAATTGGTGGTGCAATGAACTTTATTTCTGGTGGTTCTCCACTAGGAACTTCTATTGTTTCTTCAGCTGCAAATAAAATTGTAGGGTTCCAACGTGGTGCTGCAGCGGTTGCACCAAAAGTTCCTGATCTCGGATCAATAATTAAAACTCTTTCTACAAATATTCTTAATAATGTAGAAAGTAAGGTACAAGGTATAAATCAAAACGTTCAACAATTCATTACAAATAAATTTCAGAGTCAACAAGAAGAA
>Ga0222712_10000152_pt1 | contig 97038 bp, 153 predicted proteins | sample C33_657DmetaG_FD_165043 | JGI IMG/M metagenome (GOLD analysis project Ga0222712, IMG submission 165043) | Estuarine water microbial communities from San Francisco Bay, California, United States - C33_657D | ecosystem: Environmental > Aquatic > Marine > Unclassified | place: USA: California... | reverse complement strand
AGAGGAAGATGCTATTTATTTCTACATCCCCGGAAGCATTTTCTGCTAAACTCAACCGGGGATTTTATTATTTAACACACTAAAAATATACTATGGGACTAAGAGATGAAAGAGTTGTTTATAAACCATTTGAATACCCAAAGGCGTATGATTATTGGTTAAAGCAACAACAGGCTCATTGGCTACACACAGAAGTACCAATGGCACAAGATGTTACAGATTGGAAATCTAATCTAAAAGATCACGAGAAGAATGTAGTCGGCGGTATATTAAAAGGCTTTGCTCAGACTGAGACGGTAGTTAACGATTACTGGACAGGACTAGTAACTAGCTGGTTTAGAAAGCCTGAGGTTATTATGATGGGTGTTACTTTTGGATCTTTTGAAACTATACATGCAGAAGCTTATTCTCTACTTAACGAGCAGTTAGGTTTAGATAACTTTGCAGAATTCTTAGAAGACGAAGCTACTAAAGCAAAGATTGAATCTCTAATGAATGTTAGAGATAGTCATGACGGTACTCCAGATTGGCATGAACGAGCTAAATCTTTAGCTATCTTCTCAGCATTTACTGAAGGAGTTAATTTATTTTCTTCTTTCGCGGTATTATTATCGTTTAAGATGAGAAATAAATTGAAAGGTATTGGACAGATTGTAGAATGGTCCGTACGAGATGAATCTCTTCACTCAGAAGCAGGTTGTTGGTTATTCCGTCAACTACTTTCAGAGTACCCAGAGATTAATACAGAAAAGTTACAAGGTGAAATCGAAACAGCAGCTCACTTAGCTTTAAAATTAGAGTTTGATTTTATCGATAAAGTTTTTGAATTAGGAGATCTAGAGAATTTATCTAAAGATGATCTTAAAAACTTTATTAAACATAGGGTTAATACTAAAATGGGAGATCTAGGCTTAAAACCTTTGATCCCTTCTGACCAGATTGATGCAGGAGCATTAAAGACAATGAAGTGGTTTGATGCAGTAATTGCAGGCAAACAGCATACAGACTTTTTTGCAAGTAGAGTAACAAACTACTCTAAAGGTCATATGGATTGGTCAAAAGCATTTTAAAAACATTTAATTAAATTACATAATGGCACTACAAGTAGATACTTCCGCCTGGGAAGCAGGAAAAGATTATCCTGAATGGATGAACGAAATTTCTTTATCAACAATATCTAAAGGATACCTCCTTCCAGGAGAGACTCCTCGAAAAGCATATAAGAGAGTATCAGATACAGTTGCAGCAAGATTAGATCGACCTGATTTAGCTGCCAAGTTTTTTAAGTATATGTGGAAAGGTTGGTTGAATTTAGCTTCTCCAGTTTTATCTAACACGGGTACAGACAAAGGACTACCTATTTCCTGCTTTGGTATTGATACTCCAGATTCTATTAGAGGTATTGGATTAACAAATGCTGAATTGATGAGATTGACTTCTTTAGGAGGTGGTGTAGGTATTGGTCTTTCCAAAATCAGAGGAAGAGGTTCCAAAATTGGTAACGGAGATCTAGGACAGTCAGAAGGAGTTATTCCTTGGGCTAAGATTTATGATTCTACTATTATTGCAACAAATCAAGGAGCAGTTCGAAGAGGAGCGGCTTCCGTAAACCTAGATATTAACCATCCAGATATTAAAGAATTTTTACAGATTAGACGACCTAAAGGAGATCCGAATAGACAGTGTCTAAACCTACATCAATGCGTTGTAGTGGATGATAACTTTATGCAAAAGATCGAGCGTAGAGACCCTGAGGCAATGGAAGTCTGGGTAGAAATACTAAAGGCTAGAGTTGAGACAGGGGAACCTTATATTATGTTTAAAGATAATGTAAATAATGCTAACCCTCCGGCATATATTAAGAATAATTTAGAAGTTACAATGACTAATATATGTTCAGAGATTACTCTACATACTGACGAAGAGCATAGTTTTATTTGCTGCTTGAGCTCGGTTAACTTAGCTAAATGGGATGAATGGAAATCTACTGATTTAATTGAAACTGCAATCTACTTCTTAGATGGAGTAATGGAAGAGTTTTTAGTGAAGACTAACGGAAAAGAGTCTTTAATCAGAGCACATCGTTCAGCTAAGAAAGGAAGAGCTATTGGACTAGGAGTTTTAGGCTGGCATACATTATTACAACAAAAGAAGATACCTTTTATTAGTATTGCTGCAAATAGCTTTACACATCAGATATTTTCTCAAATTAAAACACAAGCAGAAGCTGCTTCTAGAAAGTTAGCTGATGAATATGGAGAACCAGTATGGTGTAAGGGTACAGGTATGAGAAATACCCACTTACTTGCAATTGCACCAACAGTTTCAAATTCAACTATATCAGGAGGTGTATCAGCAGGTATTGAACCATTACCGGCGAATATCTACACATTTAATTCAGGAAAGGGAACTTTTATTCGTAAAAATCCTGAACTAGAAAACTATTTATTAGAAAGAGGTCATAATACAGAAGAAGTATGGGACCAGATTATGAAAGATAGAGGTTCTATTGCAAATTTACCAGAAGATGTTATGCCTGCAGAGGATAAACCAATCTTCTTAACATTTGCTGAAATTAACCAGCTACAGTTGGTAGAACAAGCTGCAATACGTCAGCAGTATATCGATCAGACTCAGTCTTTAAACTTAGCATTCGATCCAACTGATAGTCCAAGATTTATCAACTTAGTTCACCAGACGGCTTGGAAGTTAGGTATAAAAACCTTATATTATCTAAGAACAGATTCTGTAATTAACGGAGACATTGGTAGTAGAACTGCAGAAGATTGTGTAGCTTGTGATGGTTAATAATAAAACACCCTTATATGGAAAGAGTATATATAGAAAACAGCCATGGATTGGAAATATTCACAATCCCTCAGTTCTTAACGAACGAAGAATGTGATCATATTGTAAGACTAACAGAACACGGAAGTGTTCGATCAAGCGTAGCAGGCAGTGGAACCCAATCTATAAAATACGATGAAGGCCGTACTAGTTCTACAGCAGTTTTACATGATACAGATCCGATTATCAGTAATGTTAATCAAAAAATGTATATAGAACTAGGAATAGAAGCTCCTTATTCAGAACCAACACAAGGTCAAATATATGAGGTAGGTCAAGAATTTAGACACCACCAAGATGCTTTTGGTAAAGAAGCATACCATAACCATTGTTTATCTAGCGGCCAAAGAACATGGACGTTTATGATATACCTTAATGATGTTGAAGAAGGAGGTGAAACAGATTTTCCTACCTTACAAAAGACATTCACACCAGTAAAAGGTACTGCAGTAGTTTGGAAAAACTCTAACGGTACAGGAACTGAAAACTCAGCCGCTTTACATGCAGGTTTACCTGTAAGAAAAGGTAGAAAAGTAATTATTACAAAATGGTTTAGAGAAAATGTATTCAATAGTGCTGAAGATGCTAGACTTGCAAAAGAATATCAAGAAATGACACAACCACAGCAACCAGTACAAAAAGTATTTTCAAAGAAAGAAGATTTACCAAAGCTTTCTGAACTAGGATTTAAAGTTGTAAAAGTACCTGAAAAGACCTTCCAGTTGATTACAGAAGCATACAACTTACTGAAACCTACAGTACGAGCAGAACATTGGAACGGTATTACTGATTTTATACACGATAATCAAGGAAATGCACCGGTAGAAATCTTTAGTATGGATGCTTTTACCCGTATTAGAGAGATTATTGCAGAAGAGTTACAACCTATCCACGAAGAGTTTATAGGTAATAAAGAACGTTTAGTACCGAAATGGATTTACGGTATCAGATCTTATAAAAGAGGGGCTATACTAGAACCACATACAGATACTTTAGTAACTCACCACATATCATCTATAGTAATAGTAGATAAGCAGGTAGATAGAGATTGGCCATTAGATATTCAAGACCATTTAGGTAGATGGCATAAAGTTTATGCAGAACCAGGGGAAATGATTCTATATGAATCTGCTACTAATAAACATGGACGTATTGAACCTTTTGAAGGAGAATTCTTTAGAAATTTCTTTTTACATTATACATTAGCAGATTATAAATTTGTACCTCAATAAATGGACTATATTGTTGTCGGAACTAGTAGATGTGAGTATCAAGCATGGCAGTTAAAACTATTACACTGGTCTTTAAAGAAGGTAGGTCAAAAAGGTAAGTTAGTTATACTACTCTCTGGAGATTACGGACACAGACATGAAAATCCAGATTTTAGTTTTTTATCTGACGCTATAGTAATAGATCAACCAGACTATGCTCACAATTGGCAAACAGCTAACGATGACTGGTGGGGTGGTATCCCTAACAAATATAAATCTGTAGAATGGTTATGCGAAAATAACTACTTCCAAGATAATGATAAGTTATTATTCCTGGACCCAGATATGCTGTTTACTAAAGCAGTTGATTTTGAATTAGAAGACAATCATATTATCGGTCAAAAGTTTATTCACTTTGTTCCACTAAACGGATGGGAAGATCGAGAAAAAGATATTCATAATGCACAAGGGATAATGTACCCATTTGCTTTGAAGTTTAATACTCTAAAGAAATTTTACAAAAAATATACAGAGTATTGTGAGCAGATCAGAAAGAAAGAAGGAAGATGGGAAGCAGAAATGTGGGGATTGGACTATGCAATTAAAGATTCTAATATAAAAGTTGATTTAGTTGAGGATATTGGAACCTGTACTGCATGGAACGATACCGGTAGGTCCACAATAGGAAGTATAATACACTACCCTAATGTAATTTTAGATAAGCAAGGAAACAAATTGTTCTTTAAGCAAGATCATACCTTTGATCAAACACAAAAATACGATTTATCAAATATAATAAGCGAAGTAAGTAATAAGATGGTTACGAGCGTAGATCAGTATAGAACAGATTACATATACTATAATAAGTGGGATTTTTCTAGCATCTTTAAATTTTACGATGGCAGCAAAGGTTATATTTTATTTAGACCTTGGCCTGGTGGTTTCAACAATATAAGAATGTCGTTAGAGTTAGCAGTATGTATAGCATATTTAACTAATCGAAAACTTGTTCTGACACCAGAATATAAAATGTACTTACTAGAAGGGAACTCTAGTATGGAATCCTTTTTTGATACTTCAGATTTAGGAGTAATTTCTATACCGTTCAGTAAGTTCTGTGAAGAAAAAGAACTAGAACATAATTACGACAGTGTAAAAAGTATATGCAAAGTATTAGATTATGATGCAGTTTTACACGTCATGAATTTTGAAAAAATTAACCCACCTGTTAAGTTTCATAAACACCGCCCAGTATTAAGAAGTGAAGAATACTTTACAGATGAAGAATTTATTTTTCTTGAATCTAATCTTCTAGGTGTTACTCACCAGACTTTATTTACAAGTTTAGATGTAGAGATCAAAAAACTTATCGCTAAGCATGTAAGATATCGTACAGATATTTTTGATTTAGCTTGGCAGTTTATTAATAAGTTAGGAGATAGAGATTACTACTCTATTCATATTCGTAGAAATGACTTCCAATATAAGGAATTATTTATTAGCTGTGAGCAAATTTTAGAGAATATAAAAGACATAATCCCTCAGGGAAGTAAGCTTTACATTGCAACAGACCACAGGGATAAAGAATTTTTTAGACCTCTCATGGGTCTTTATCGAGTTTCTTTCTATGAAGATTTAAAGAATCAAGTTAGTATCTATAATGAATTTGATAATAACTGGATTCCTATTATTGAGCAGTTCATATGTACTCGTAGTATTAAGTTTATAGGTAATAGTCATTCAACACTATCTTCTTACATCTATAGAATGAGAGGGTATATGTCTGACATTGAGGATAAAAATTACTATATTAATACTGAAAAATTTAACCTAGGACATCAAATACCATTTATTGCAGAATGTCATTTTAAAGGTAACTGGTTTAGAGAGTATAACGATAGTTGGAGTTTTGGAAATGGTAACATATTCGTATCAATAGCAAGTTACTGCGATTCTCAACTTATAGATACTTTAAAAAGTTTATATGAAGAAGCTATTGACCCTAGTAGAGTTTTTGTAGGAGTAAATATACAAGACACAGAAGAAGCTTATGCTAAATTAAAAGAGTATAACTTTCCAAATTTGAGAATTATTTTCACACCTAAAGAGCAAGCTAAAGGGGTTGTATATGCAAGAAATAGAATAAAGAATGAGCTTGTGAGAAACGAAGATTACTTTCTTCAAGTAGATTCACATAGTAGATTTAGACAAGCCTGGGATGCAATACTAATAAACCAGTATAACAGTATTGAGCAAGACAAAGTAATACTAACAACCTATCCTAATCATTTCGACGTTCCAGATTACGAAAAGGAGTACTTAAATAAACCTAATAATACACCTTTACGTATTAGGAAATTTTTACTAGAAACAAGTCCGGATGATAATAGATGTATAGCTGAAAACCTACCTACCTTGAATGATTACGAAGTAGTTGATACTCGATGGGCAGCAGCAGGATTCATATTTACTAGAAGACAGTGGATAGAAGAAGTAAGATTACCTGATAACATTAGGTTTAATGGAGAAGAAGACTTTCAAACTTTTTTAAGTTATTTGAAAGGGTGGAATTTAAAAGTAACATCTTTAGCTACAGTATGGCATAATTATAACTTTAAGGTAGCAGCAACTGATAAACCTTATAGAGAACACAACGGTAAGTACTATATAGAAGACTATGCACGAGAATTAGTAAATGATTTTCTGTTGAAACAAACACATGTTAGAACGGTAGAAGATTTAGAAAGTTATTTTAATATAAAGTTAAAAAGGTAATATGTTTAATTTAGGTTTTTTTGGGTCGCATAATGCTAGCTTAGCTATTTCCTACAAAGGAGAAGTTTTAGAAGTAGTAGAGTTAGAGCGATTAATAAATGTAAAAAATGCTGCTTTCTTTTATTGGGGACATCATGAGAATATAGTTGAACTACTTACAGAAATTAAAGACTATTTTAAGACAAAATACGGAGTAGAAAAATACGATAATGTAGTATATAACTCGGTAGATAAAGAGATGTGGAAGATATTCCCAGCCGGTAATTACCAGTGGTTACCTCATCACGAAGCTCATGCATATTCCGGATTATACCAATCAAACTTTGAGAAAGCTTTAATTATTTCTTTTGATGGAGGAAGTGATGAAGGTTTCTTTAACATTTACTTAGGAGATAAAAGAAGTGAAACTCCTATAGAGAAGATATACGTGGGTAAAAAAGACTACGCTGTTTCTTATATGATGCCTGCTCACTTCATCTCAGATATAAAACAAGAATGGATTTACACAGGTAATCTAGTATATGCTGGAAAATTAATGGGATTAGCTGGTTTTGGAAAAGTAGATGATTCCTTAGTACAACCTTTTCGAGAATTCTATGCTTCTAATACAACAGATAATATAAGTGAAGCATTAACTCGCTTTATGAAGATATTCAACATAGAGTCGGAACAGATACGATATGAAGGTAACTATGCAAAGAACTTAGCTGCAACTAATCAGTATGTCTTTGAGCAGTTATTTGAAGAAGAAACAAGAAATATCTTAGAACTCCATAACGACTTACCGCTTATTATTACCGGAGGATGTGGGTTAAATATACTACTAAACACTAAACTAGCTCTGAAGAGAGAGACTTTTGTAACTCCTAATCCAAACGATACAGGATTAGCAGTAGGGTTAGTTTGTAGCAAAATGAGACCACACATACCGGTAGATACAACTTACCTAGGTCCGGAAGTTTGGGATAGAAAGTTACTTCCTAAATTACTTTATGAGAGAAAAGGTACTAAAATTGAAATAGCAGAACTAGTTCAGAAATTAATAAAAGGAGAAATAGTTGGTGTAGTTAGAGATAGATCAGAGCACGGTCCAAGAGCTTTAGGAAATAGGAGTATCATATGTGATCCAACTATTGGAGAGATGAAAGATACACTAAATGCTAAAGTGAAAGGACGGGAATACTATAGACCTTTCGCACCAGTAGTTAGATTAGAAGATGTAAATAAGTACTTTAACTGGGATAAAGAATCAAGATGGATGTCTTTTTGTCCTGAAGTTAAAGACGAATATAAAGATATTTTAAAAGCTATTACTCATGTTGACGGAACTGCTAGAGTACAGACGGTCACAAGAAAACAAAATGAATTTCTATACGACTTACTGACTGAAATGCACAACCAAAAAGGTATAGGAGTAATTTTAAATACATCTTTTAATATAGCAGGAAAACCAATTCTGAATACGTATGAAGATGCACTTTGGGTTTTAGATAATAAACAAATGGATGCTCTTTTATTAGAAGACTATTATATTAAAAAACTATAGCATGAACTACTTGATAGGATCTATTAAACATTGTAATAAACTAAGGATTAATGGTTGGATACAAAGTGCTTTAAAGTATTGCAATTGTCAAATAGTACTTTTAGTATTAGATCAAGAAATTCCTGGGAGTATATCAGAACTAGAAAAACTAGGGGTAAAGTTAGTACATTGCCCTACTAAAGACGAAGCAGACACTAATATATGTAAGTGGGAAAGACATTTCAAAGCTAGAGAATTCTTGAAGAACTTAACACAGGAAGATATAGTTCTTTTAACAGATACGGTAGATGTAGTTTTTCAAAGAGATCCTTTCGAATGGTTTTTAAAAAATGCAACAAAAGATATAATACTTACCTCAGAAGGTATTGAACATAAAGATGAACCTTGGAATAAGAGAGCTATAGAAACAGACCATACTGAGTTTTCCCAAGAGTTATACAATAGAGAAATAATTAACTCAGGAATTATCTTCGGTAGACCCCACCCCATCACTAATATCCTACTACATATGTATGTTGCTACGAGAAAGCAAAATTTTCAAAGTGCCGATCAGCCTGCATTAAATGTAGCACTACTTTCTACTTTTTTAACAGATCGTATTCAAATAGTTAATAGTGATAGCGGGTTAGCTGTCCACTGCGGAGTAGCAGGTCCAAGTAATGTATTTTACGAATGGGGATTTGCAAACGCATATAAGTACGGGGTACCGATCAAAGAATCTGATAAAATTATAAATAAGAAGACTAGAGATATTTTTTGCATAGTACACCAATATAACAGGGTAGGGGAATGGGGAATATTTTTTACAGAACTATATAAAAATTAAACATGAAAAATACAATTTTTATATCTATTGCTAGTTACTTAGATTATGAAATACGTTTTACAATCTTAGACTGTATAAGGACTGCTAAGTATCCTGAAAACTTATACTTCTCAGTGTGCCTCCAATACGACGATAAAGTTAAAACAGGAAAGAGTTGTATAGACGATCTTGTAGATTTTTATAATTTAAAAGTTATAAAATTTCCTTATGAAGAATCAAAAGGTGGATGTTGGGCGAGACAGATTGCACAGACTAACTATAATGGAGAGAAATATAGTTTACAGGTAGATTCACATACTCGGTTTATACAAGATTGGGATGAGATTCTTATAAAAGATTATGAAGCTCTAGCTTCTACAGGAATAAAACCATTACTATCCTTCTTACCACCTCCTTATCATAGAGATGATGAAACTGGAGTAGATCATTCATATCGACATTTTAATAATTTAGATAGAATGAACATTCCTAAGATTGCAAGCTTAACAGCAGAATACTGGCCTAACTATGGGGGATATGAAAATGAAATAAACATTGGATTTCAGCCAAAAAGTATTATCTTATTATATGGAGGTTTTATATTTACAGACGGTGAATGGGTAGTCAAGGTTGAGCAAGATCCAGAACACTACTATACTGGGGAAGAGTTTGCTTTAGCTATTAGATCTTATACTCACGGTTACGACTTATATACACCTTCGCAAATAGTTGCATGGCATAGAACACATAATGCAGTACCTAAAAAACACTACAATACAGCACCTAGCATCGAGGCACATACAAGACATAGAGCTGCAATAGAAAGGCTTAGGATGTTAATAGAAGGAGGAGATTTAGGTAAGTATGGATTAGGAACACAGAGAACATTACAACAATACGCAGATTATGCAGGTATTGATTTTATAAATAAAAAACTAGTTAATGTATAATTTAGCACTATATTCAGGACATAACGCTTCTCTTACTTTAGCTAAAGATGGGAAGATATTAGAAGTATTAGAAGTAGAACGTTACACTAATATCAAAAACGGAGGTTTAATCTGGTATTTACCTGCTCACGAACCTTTCAATGTAATAAAAGATATTCTAAAGTATTTTAAAGATAAGTACGGAGCAGAAGAATACGAACATTTAATCTGCAATCAAGAAGATACCCGTACCTATATAAACTACTTAGGAAGTGAAAGTAAGTTTTTATCTTTTTTTAATGCTAAGAAATTAGTAGAAGTATTTCACCAGTTTGGTCATGCTTCCGGAGCTTTTTACCAATCAGACCTACAGGAGGCTGTAATAATTACCTACGACGGCGGAGGAAACGATGGATGTTTTAATTTTTATACAGCTACTAGAGAAGAAGGAGTTAAATTTTCTTGGATGAATTACGATTATAATATCGGAGAAAAGTATGCTGAAATAGGACATTATTGTTCTTCTATTAAACGTGAAGATTGGGTTAAAGCTTACCTAGTTTATGCAGGTAAGTTGATGGGATTATGTGGATATGGAAATATTCGAGAAGAATTTATTACTGTTATGAGAGAGTTTTATACAGGACACCACGGTACTAGGGAATTAAGAGAGTTTAATTATAATAAAATGAAAGAAGCTCTAGGATTCCCAGATGAACTTAGTGGTCAACTAGAGCTAGATATAGCAGCCACTTCTCAAAAAGTTTTTGAAGATATTTTTTTCGAAGTAAGTAAAGATGATATAGCAAAAGCTAATAATAATTTAGCAATCGCTGGAGGATGTGGTTTAAATATTCTGAATAATACAAAATTAAACAACATAACAAAGACTTTTATACCACCAAATCCAAGTGACTGTGGGCTTTCATTAGGATTCATGTTAGATTTTCTTAAACCTAAAGAAGCCTTTGATGCAACATACGCAGGTCCGGAAGCTTGGGATAAGTTTCAACTTCAAGACTACGTACAAAGCTATAAAGCAGAAAAAGTTACTGAAGCTTTAGCAGATGAGATTATAAAAGGTAGAATAATAGGAGTAGTTAGAGGTAGATCAGAAGTAGGACCACGAGCGTTAGGTAACAGAAGTATCTTATGTAATCCTTGCCTACCGGGTATGAAAGATACTTTGAATGCTAAGGTAAAAAATAGAGAATACTACAGACCTTTCGCACCAGTGGTTAGATTAGAGGATGTAAACAAGTTTTTTGAATTCAATCAGGAGTCTAGATGGATGTCCTTTTGTCCTAAAGTTAGAGAAGAATACAGAGATGTCTTGAAAGCTGTTACCCACGTAGATGGAACAGCTAGAGTACAGACAGTTACTAAAGAACAGAATCCATTCCTTTACAACTTATTAACTTTAGTACATGAAAGAACAGGTGTAGGTGTGTTGTTGAATACTTCCTTTAACATAGGAGGTAAGCCAATACTAAACAGCTACAAAGATGCAGTTTGGATGTTGAACAACACACAAATGGACGGATTAGTATTAGAAGATTACTATATTAAAAAATAATAAAATGAAAACAGCATTAGTATTAGGTGCCGGTGGTTTTATCGGTTCACATTTAGTTACAAGATTAAAATCAGAAGGATACTGGGTGAGAGGAGTAGATATTAAATACCCAGACTTCTCAGATTCAACAGCAGATGACTTTGTTATTGCTGATTTGCGAGATCCTTTGAAGACATCGGTTATAATGTACGCACCTTTCCAAGAACCCTTTGATGAGGTTTACCAATTAGCAGCAGATATGGGAGGAGCAGGCTATATTAACACCGGAGATCATGATGCAGATGTAGTTCACAACTCTATGTTAATAAATCTGAACGTTTTAAACGAAGCACAAAAGAAAAACGTTAGAAAGATATTCTATGCATCATCTGCTTGTGTTTATAACGAGCATAACCAGTTAGACCCTGAAAATCCGAACTGTAAAGAAGATTCAGTTTATCCAGCACAACCTGATTCAGAGTATGGATGGGAAAAGCTATTTTCTGAACGTTTATACGCAACTTATAACCGAAATTACGGTATAGATATACGAATCGCTCGCTTCCATAATATATTTGGACCAGAAGGTACATTTGACGGAGGAAAAGAGAAAGCACCAGCAGCAATATGTCGTAAAGTTGCTAAAACTCCTACAAATGGTCAAATCGAAGTGTGGGGTGATGGTTTACAAACCCGCTCGTTCCTTTATATAGATGAAGCTGTAGAAGGTGTTCGACGATTGATGAATTCGGACTATAAAGAACCTATCAATATAGGATCAGAAGAGATTATCTCAATGAACGGGTTAGCTAAGTTAGTAGCTAGTCTAGCAAATAAGAATATTGAAATTAAGAACATACCAGGTCCACAAGGAGTGAGGGGTAGAACATCAGACAACACTTTGATTAAAGAGAAGTTAGGTTGGGCACCATCTCAACCTCTACATATAGGTTTAACTGAAACTTATAAATGGATAGCAAGTAAAATAGAGTCTTAATTGCTATTTATAAAATATAATTAATTAGTATAGGTAGATGCCAAGTTATCAGTTCCCCAATACCGGTAGTGGAATAAATGTTGACGATCACTTAAATGATTTTCTTGTTGAGAATGATTTACAGGGTCTGCATTCACATGTCTGGCCAGCTAGACAAGGCTTTTATACAGTCGAAGATGATATGGATTATTTTCGCGGTAAATGGGGCTTCTACTTCAATGCATTTGTAACAGGTTCAGACACAGATGGATCTGCAGTAATGTTCCCAACAGGAGCTGTTAGATTAGTAGGTCCGGCACTTACTTCTTCGTATGCACAACAGTACGAAGGTGGTATTTCTGGATCTAATAAAGTTTTTATGTATGAACCTTATCCATCTGCTAGTTATTTAGCTACCGGATCAGCAGGCTTTGTACTTAAGAAATGGGTAACAGGTAGAAAATGGAACTCAGCACGCCCTCAAGGAGCCGCTGCATTTGATATTAACTTTCCTACTTATTCAACCAACCATTTAATTAACGTACCTTATAGTAGTAGTATTAATACTCTATATGCTGTATTTGAAAGAGATTGTACTTTAGATATAACAGGTGCAGAATGTGATATTAAGTTTATTGCTCTCTTAAACACCCCTGCCCCAACACCAGCACCAACTAGCGCTCCTACCGCTGCACCAACACCTAGTCCAACACCGGCTCCTACTCCTAGTCCAACACCAGCACCGACTAATGCTCCAACAGCAGCTCCTGTGACTCCGTCACCAACTGCTGAACCTACTGCCGCACCGGTAACTCCAGCTCCTGTGACTCCGTCACCAACTGCAGAACCTACAGCAGCACCAACTAATGCTCCAGTTACTCCAGCTCCAGTAACACCAGCTCCAGTAACACCAGCTCCTGTGACTCCGTCACCTACAGCTGAACCAACCGCAGCACCAACTGCTAGTCCAACACCAGCTCCAGTATTACCTACAGGTAATTGCTTTACAATAACTTATAGCTCTGTACCTAATGACTTATACGTAAGATATAGAACATCTTATGATGATATAGTAACAGATCAGTTAATCAATAGTTTAGAAACTATAAATAATGGAGACGGTACGTATACTGCTGGAATTTGCGTAAGCTTAACTTCTCCATATAATATACCAGTCTTTATTCAAGGAGGAGTAGAAGTAACAGGCGGAGCTTACATATTTGAACAAGGTGGTACTTGTACTACTAATGGCGGATGTTTAACAACTCCAAGTCCAACACCAGCTCCTACAGCAGCCCCTGTAACACCAAGCCCGGTATCAGCTCCTGTATCCAGTCCTGCTTATGCAGCACCGACAGCAGCACCAACTTCAGCACCATCAGAAACTACTCCTGCACCAGTAACACCGTCACCAGTTACTCCTAGCCCAGTATCGGCTCCAGTAACTAGTCCTTCGTACGCTTCACCAGTAACACCAGCACCTACTGAAGTAACACCATCTCCTACTACACCATCACCAGTAACACCAGCTCCAGGTTATCCAGCACCAGTATCGACACCAAGTCCTACTGCTGAACCAACAGCAGCTCCTGTAACTGCTAGTCCAACTCCTGCACCAACACCAGGACCAACAGCAGCTCCAGTAACACCAGCTCCAGTAACACCAGCTCCTGGATACCCAGCACCAGTTAGTACCCCTGCACCAGTAACACCATCTCCTACAACACCAGCACCTACTGAAGTAACACCGGCACCTACAGCTGAACCAACCGCAGCACCAACTGCTAGTCCAACAGCCGCTCCTTTTGCAGCATCACTTGATTGGGATTGCGTAGATGGTCAATGTACGTATATGGGACCAGGAATTGGAGTATATAGTACCTTAGAAGAATGTAGTCAATACTGTATAGCAATTACACCTAGTCCAACAGCCGCACCAACCAGTGCACCAGTTACACCAGCACCAACTACACCTAGTCCGGTGTATCCAGCTCCTGTCACTGCTAGTCCTACAGCAGCTCCAACTGCCGCTCCTGTGACTCCGTCACCAACTGCAGAACCTACAGCAGCTCCAACTGCCGCTCCTGTGACTCCGTCACCTACGGCTAGTCCTACAGCAGCTCCAACAGCAGCACCAACTACACCTAGTCCGGTATATCCAGCTCCTGTCACTGCTAGCCCAACTAGTGCACCAACAGCAGCTCCTGTTACCCCTAGTCCGACTGCAGAACCAACTGCTGCTCCTGTTACCCCTAGTCCAACTAGCGCACCAACAGCAGCACCGGTAACTCCTGCACCTACAGCAAGTCCAACAGCAGCACCGGTAACTCCTGCACCTACAGCAAGTCCAACAGCAGCCCCGGTAACACCAGCTCCTTATCCAGCTCCTACAGCTCAACCAACAGCAAGTCCAACAGCAAGTCCAACAGCTGCTCCAGTAGTAACTTACGACTGGACATGTAACGGAGCAGGAGATTGTTATTCTAATCCAGGAGCAGGAGAATTTACTTCTTATGCAGAATGTATGGCCTTCTGTGGAAATACCCCAGCACCACAAGCAGCTCCAATCTACATACCACCTCCAACAGGAGGCACTTACAGTTGTGATTGTGGATTCGGATGTCAAGCACAATTTGAACCATGTGATTACTTCTGTATAAATTGTGGGGATGTGCCACAACCTTAAAATAAATTAAACTATGATACAATACTTGAAAGACTCAGATAGAGTAATAAAATTAGACGACGAAACAAAAAGCTTGACAGTATGTTTAGTCAAAGAAGGTCAGATGTTAATCAGACATGATGGAGGTAATTCTACATTATACGATAATGTATTAGCACAAGGACCTTTCATAACTGCAACAGAAGAGGAATACATAGCTAAAAAAGCTGAGATACTTTCAGCAATTTAAAGTTTGACTATTTATTAGAAATCGTTATATTAAATAAAGAAAGATGCCAATAACAGTAACTATAACAGGAACATCGATAGGAACAGACGCAGGTCCGTTTTCACTCTATCATACTGATCCAAATAATCCGTCTAATCTAGTAATCTCTGGACTTACAAGAACCCAGATGACTACTCCATTTAATATAACTGTACCAGATGGTACAAACGACTTCTATGTAGTTAGTAATGGTGTATGTGGTAATACAGGAGTAGCTAATTTAACTGTACCAACAGGAGCACCAACAGCTGCACCTACAGCAGCTCCGACTCCAAGTCCAACTGCCGCTCCTACACCTAGTCCTACAGCGGCTCCAACAGCAGCTCCAACTACACCTAGTCCAGTTACTCCAGCACCAGTTACTCCAGCACCAGTAACTCCGGAACCAACAGCAGCACCAGTTACTCCAGCTCCTGTTACTCCTTCACCAGTAACTCCTGCTCCTGTAACTCCTGCTCCTGTAACTCCTTCACCAGTAACTCCTGCTCCGGTAACTCCGGAACCAACAACAGCGCCAGCAGCACCACCAACTATATCTCCTACTTATACAGCACCAACTGCTTCACCAGTAACACCTAGCCCTGTTACTCCAGCACCTACAACATATACATCTCCTGTAACACCTAGTCCAGTTACACCTGAACCAACAACCCCTGCACCAACTGCACCAGCACCTACCGGAGGTGGAGGCGGAGGAGGAGGCGGATTCGCACCAACTATAGGTTATGGAGGTGAAACACCAGCTCCAGGATCAGGTCAAATAGAAGCTATTCAATAGTAGTTAAATGGCAACAAGAACACTTAAAATACAGATTACAACAGCAGGATCTACAGTAGGACCTTTTGATGTATATCATACAGCTATATCAGCCCCTAATAGAATTGCAACTGGAGTAACAAGACAGCAGTTAGTAGACGGGTATTATATAGATGTAGATACTCTGTACCACGTGTTATATGTTAAAAGTACAGGTAAATGTAGTACAGAAGATTTATTTGTGTATTCTATAGTACCTACACCTGCTCCTACAGCAGCACCAACTGCAGCACCAACTGCTGCACCGGTAACACCAGCTCCAGTAACTCCTGCACCAGTTACTCCTGCTCCTACTGCACCACCATCAGAATCTCCTACTCCTAGCCCAGTTACTCCTAGCCCGACAGCTTCACCAACAGCTAGTCCTACAGCTTCACCAACAGCAGCTCCTACTGCCGCACCAGTTACTCCGTCACCAACAGCTGCACCAACAGCTGCTCCTGTAACTCCTAGCCCAGTTACTCCTAGCCCAACACCATCACCTGTTGCACCGCCAGCAAGCTATCCTGCCCCCACTTTAGGTTGTTCTCTATATCAACTAAACGGAGGATCTTGCGGAGGATGGGTACAGTATACACCTTGTTTTGGATCTACTACTCAAATTTTCTTAGGCCCATTCAATAATACAACAGTATGTGCTCGTATAGGCAGTGTAACCACGTATGGTGGTTGTTCCTACTATACACAATACGGTGTAGTTTGCTACTCATAAGTAGTAAAAAGTAATACAGTAAATACAAATCCCCGATATTTATACTAGAATAAAAGTTTCGTAAGAATCGTTGTGCTAACAGCTAACATAACATATACTTATGAAATTTTTGTTAATAAGTTTTCTATTGATATTCAATAGTACTTTATATGCTCAAAATGCAGTTAAAGTAGGAGACGTAGAAAATAAAATTTTAATGGGTCCTCATGCCGGAAGCAGAGACCTTTCTTTTGGAGTAAAAAATATTCTAGAAGAAGTTATTCAAGATAAAGGTTTTGATTTAGCACCAAATGCAACTATAACTCTACAAGTTGAGTTGCTATATTTTGATGTTAAAAAAGTGACTACACAGATTGCAGTATACGGAAAAACTTCCGATATCACTGAAATCATTGCAAAGGGTACGTTATACGAAAACGGTAAGAAAAAGAAAAGCGTTATTATAAAAGAACAGGCTAAGACATTAGTTACGTCTGTTGTTATTCTCGACAAAGGAGGTAAGATATCTGATTCAGACATCTCAGCTGCTTTGAAAAAAACTTGTGAAGGAATAATAAACCAACTTTTATAATGAAGAACCTTTTAGTAATTCTAGCTTTATTTACATCATTAAACTCATTTGCACAACTTTCAGTTAACCAAACTATTAGTCCAACAACTAATCTGAAAGTAGGTGATACCTTAACAGTTAAGTATACTGTAACAAAAGGTACTACAGCCCCTCGTTATTTCTGGTTGAGATACTCGTTTAATAACAAAGCTTTGGCTATGGTGCCAAATAGTACAGTATTCTCACAAGGAACATCCGTTCAAACATTCTATACAGGATGGAATAACTACACATTTACTCCAGCACCAAATGTTGCTGTTACTAGCTTATACCAACAATACCAAGCTACCCCTTGGGCATATACAGTAAATAATGACTGGAACGTTGGACAGTTGACTATTCAGAGAACCGATGCATCTATAGATGGTGATATAGCAACTCAGAAGTTTGTATTAAAAGATCAGAACACATATAACGATATTCATAAGTTAGACTTAGCATACTCTATTAATACTGATGGGACGTACATTTCCCCTGTAACTAGAAGTAATACAAATATATCTCTAACCGGTATAATAGGTAATACCTCTCAGTTTAAAGTAAAAGTATTATTCCCACAAGGATATACGATTACTGATCATAGTGTTCAATTGATGAGATTAAAAACCGACGGTAGTGGAGATATAAACTGGTCATTACCCCCTATTGCTCAATTACCATTAGATGCTAGTGGTGAGGCTTTATTTACTACACAGGTTAAAGTAGGTGATTCAGTAGGTGTGTTTGTAGGTCCAGCATTTCAAAAGAGCTGGATGAATAACATAGTAACTGTATCTGATGCTTATAAGGCATTTTTAGGACACTCACAGACTGATATCAACGGAACTGCTAACTTCTTTACTTATCCGAACTTAGAAAAGAAAGTCGGTCTTATCACAAAAAATAAAACTGAATTCAGCGAAAATGATTCATACTACTTATTTGCACACGTAATGGGTGTTAATGTAGATACACCAGCTATGATTCCTTCAAGTACATCAACTTCGGTAAGATGGTATAGTGGTTTACTTAATCAAAGTTGGTTAGACGGTGTTGTTAAAAATAAAGTATTAATTGATTCACCTACAAAAGAAGTTCATGCAGTATTTGCATGGGGTGGAGATTTGAACTGGTCACATTCATCAGATCCGGCAGTAATAGCAAGTAGAATAAGTAGCGGTATATACACAAATGCAGCAAATAAAACAGACGCATTAGTTGTTAAGAGTATGTCAACATCTTCTAATATAGTAATGGCTTATCAAAATAAAGCAGTTGAAACTGCAAAATTGAGCGTAACATCTACATTAGAGAATGGAAAAGTTGTATTAACAACTACTTTGACAAAAGAGGAACTAGCAGGATTAGAAGTTATTATGAATTATGATGAATCTAAATTAACTTTAGAAAATATCATATTTGATGCAGGTTCTACTATCACAAACTTTTCAACAGATAAAAACGGTAGGTTAACATTTGGTTCTATTGACCAAGTTAAAACATCTAGAATTAAGACAGGCACTCCATATAAGTTAGTATTTACTCCTAAAGTACAGTTAAGTAATACTGCAGGATTATTCTACTTTGTATTATCTGACGCAGTAGATGCTAAAGGAAACAAAATAGACTTAGTAATTGAATAGTATGAAAAACTTATTAGTTATATTACTGTTATTATTGACACCATTTTTGGGGGTTGGACAGAGTGTATCTGCTCCAGACTCTAAATCCTTTACTCCATCTACAAATGCACAAGATGGAAGTGGATTTGTATTGAGTGGATTTAATTCAACTTCAACACTACTTGCTTCAATCAGTTTAATTAATCCATCAGCTGGAACTACATTCTACTTAGATAGATTAGATGGATTAACACCGGCAAGTGGGTTTACCTTACCTGGTAATAAAACTCGTTTAGTGGTAACAGGTACAATGGCTAATATCAATATAGCATTAGCAAATCTAAAAGTAAACACAGGTTCAGTAGTTGGTAATGTTCAATTATCAGTAGCAGCAACTGTAAATCCTGTTGGTTATTTTTATAATGGTGTGAACGGCCATTTTTATAGACCAATATCAACCGGAGCAACTTATACAAATGCAAGAACATTATCTGCTCAACAAACATTCAAAGGTCAACAAGGATATTTAGTAACAATAACATCTTCATCAGAAGACCAATTTATTTTTAATAATGTTCCACAAGCTAATATATGGTTTGCATTAACCGATGAAGTAGCTGAGGGACAATGGAGAATCGATGCTGGACCCGAAGCCGGAACTTTAATCAAAACAGCAAACGGACAACTTAACGGAAACATACAAGGACAATATAATAACTGGGCAGGTGGTGAACCAAACAATAGTGGTAACGAAGATTACGCAGTAACTAAATGGGGTGGTGGTTCTCAATGGAATGATTTACCTAATAATTTCAGTTGTGCTTATGTTGTTGAATTTGGAACTTGGACTAATCCTGATGATGCAACATTTACTGAATTCTATACCAATAGTGTAACCCATTCAAACGGAGAAGTATTGAGAGCATCATTCAATGTTGATTTTGGTGGTAATGTGGATGAAACAAAATTCACAGCTAGAGGATATACATATACAAATAATACTTGGAATATAGTAAACGGAACTGCTAGACAATTAAGTGGTTTGGGTAAAGTTGATTTGACGAGTTTATTGGATACCGTAAGAGTATCAAATGGTGGTGTTAGAGCAACTACAACCTCTGGACAAGTTGAGTGGTGTGTAATTTATCAATATGATGTAACTAACCAGCGATATAGAATTGGAATTGATAGCAGAGAAGTAAATGGTATAGTATCAGACCCCACTAAAATTAGTAGTTTACAATTATTTGATTTATGGAATGGACCAGTAACGTTTAATTCATATGACCCTAATGGTTGGACAGAGGTGTATGTTTATACTGCAACTCAATTCAATTTTAGTGGTTCATCTTTTGCATCAAACATAAGAGCAGGAAATGGATTTTATGGATTACAGGCTGAATTTGCTTTTTCATCTATATTAACATATAAACCACATGGAATGGAATTAACCCATTCTAATCAAACAGAACTAAATACATTATATAGTAACATAGTTGGTGTATCAGATGTTTATTTAGCATTCAAAGAATTAGCTGATGGTGGATTGTTTGGAAATCAAAGTGGATTAGGTTTAACAAACGGTATTCAATACTTAAACGCAGATGTTGACGGAAACGGGGTATTCAATGAAGCAGATACCTATAAGTTATTACAACATCTTACAGGCGTACAGCCGTTGTCTCAATCTACTGCACTAACTTATCTGATGAAGTTATACAATAAGTCAGAATATGATGCGATAACAGTATCAAATTGGGGAACTCAATTTAACTCTACCCGTAATTTAATACCTTTTACGTTAGGGAACCTTAACAACACCTATAACATAAGCGTAACTTGGTTAGGTGATGTAAACTTATCACATTCAGCACAGCAAAGCGTAGGTACTATAGCGAACAACTCAGTAAAGAGTATGAGCTTAGCAGTAAATACTGTTTCTAATCAAATCAACGCGTACCTAATAGGTGAAAATATAGGCGGTAAGTTAGTTGTAACATTATCAGTAGACCCATTGCAGCAAGAGTTAGTTGGAACGCAGTTTAATATAAACTACGACAACACTGCTTTAAAATTTGAAAAAGTAGAGTTTAATACAAAAGGCAACCCAACAAACTTCGGTACCGATAGAGGTACTTATGTGACATTAGGTTCATTAATAACAGATGGATCTACTGTATTAGATAAGACGACTGAATATAAAATTACATTTTTACCATTAATTGGATTAAATGGGATATTAGGACTAACCTCAGTTTCAAATACTGATGCAGTAAATAAAGACGGTAAGCAGTTAAAAATTAAGTTAAACTAATGAAATACATACTTTACATATCGTTGATTTTATTAGTAGGATGTACTAAACCAGAATTACCAACTCCAACTCCACCTGTTGAAAAGATATTTAGTGTTGGTGAAAGTAGAGTAGTAAACGGACAATCAATTTACTTTGATTTACCATCTGCTGGAACGTATACATTAACACTAGTCGATAAAGAAAGCGGTCAAGTAATCAGTAGAGAGAAATTTATAGGACAGCTTGGGGAAAATGTTAAGAAGATTTACACGAACTCAATACAGTCTACGTATTTATATTTGTTACTAGAAGATGTTACTAAAAAAGAGATAAGTAAAACAACAATAATAATTAAATAAGATGAGAAAATTAACTTTAGTAGCATTAGTAATGCTTAGTTTAACAGGTTGTTACAAAGATGATATATTACCTGAACAACAAGTTAAGGAACAATTGCAAATTAAAGATGCAGTTGGTATCAAATTAGAATCTGCATTCGTAACAACAGAAGTTGCGATGAATGTTAAGATGGAGGTTTCACAATTAGTAACAATAAAAATCTTTGATATATCCAATAAGGTAGTATCTAAAGAAACTATGATGGTAAAAGCAGGTGATAATATACTTAAAGTATACACTTCAGCATTACCTTCATCAGCTTACAGAATTGGACTATTTGATTCAAATAATAATCAATTAGGAATAACAGATTTTAACAAACTTTAAAAATTAATAAAAATGTCAGAAGAATTAGAACAAAACAATGACGGTACTTGGTCTGGATTAAAAAAGACCATTATCGGTGTAGCAACTACCGCTATTATGGGTGTTGGTACTTGGGGAGTAACCCAATTAACAGGTGGTGATGAACCAGCTCCAGTACAACAAGCAGCTCCAGTAATTAACATTACAAACTCTAACCAACAGCAACAAGCTGCAGGTGGTACTAATACTATCATCAAAGAAAGAGTAATTGAAAAACCAGCTGCTAATCCAGCTGCTAAAGCAGAACCTAAACCTAAGAAAAAGGAAGGAGATGAATTTAAAGAAGAAGCCCCTAAATGGTAAATAATATGGAAAATCAACCAAGCGGATTCAAAGACCTGCTAAACTTAATGATGAAAAGAAGATGGTTAATGACTTTAATCGTCTTAGTTACTTTTATGTTCACAACATTTGGTATTGTATTATCAATACACATGGAAACAGTTGTTGGACAGGAATGGAAAGAACTTCTTTTACTTTTATTAGGAGCTTTCATTGGGTCGTATGGTAAAATTATAGACTACTGGTTCTCTGATACAGATAAAGATAAGATGTTAGTTCAAAAAATGGACGAAGAAGACGGAGTTTCTTTATCTAACACAGGAGGAGCAGCAGCATCAACAGAAGAGTAAACAATTAAAAAAAAACGTATATGAAAAAGATGTTATCCAAAATCGGAGATTTTGCAGCCTACGCATCAGTAGGTCTAGTGTTATGTTGGGTGTGTTTCGCACTTAGTTTTCAACTTTACTTTGTTGCCGGAATGGCTCTTGGTCAAGAAGAAAAGCTATCTGTTGTAACAGACGAACTTACAGTTAGAATTGATGGAAGGTACACCCATGATCCTAGAAACTGGGGATATGAAGGACCAGAAAAATAAAACAATGTATGAAAAGATTAAGTCTATTATTAAGCTGCTTTTTATTAAGCAGTGTAAGTGTTATTGCTCAAACAGTAGGTAAAACTCAAACTGAGCAATACAAAGCATCATTCGAAACCGCGATTGATATTAGTAAGTTCTTAGACTACGAAGGACCTCAAATCCCTATCCAGATACTAAAAGCTGGTATTAGTGATGAAGTATATGAAATGTACCCAGAACTTAAAGAGAAACGCGTAGGATTAGGTGTAGCTAACATTACAATGGAGTATCTTGAGAACCTTAATCGATTTAAGTTTACAGAAGATAAAACTGAGATTAAAAACCGTATGGTTAAGCAATTTCAGGCTTCTCAAGCAGGAATATCTGAAAATAAACTTGACGGTAGAGGTAAAATCAATTTAGCTGAGTATTTTGTTACAATAGAGGTGTATGATTACTCAATTTCAGAAGATGAAACTATTAACTTAAAGGATGGAGTAAAAAACATGGTAGTTACTCGTTTAGGTTTACAAGTTCGCTTTACAAATGCTGAAACTGGAGTAGTATTTAGTGCATCAGGTTTAGGAGAAGCAAAAACTACAAGAGAATTGACTTTACTTTCAGATGCAACAGTAGATGAAGTTAAATTTAACCAATCTACTATTTCAATAGCAACTAAGAAAGCTCTAGATATAGCTTGTGCCAGAATTCTAGATAGAATGGTAAAAAAAGGAATTTTTAAAAATTAATTAAGAAGTTTACGTTTAATATAGCTAAGTTGTAAAAATTTAAAATGTTGTACTAGTAAAAAGCTAGGTTTATGTGTTATTAATTTATTAACAGATAACAGCAACATAACCTCACGGTTATGGTAGTATGACATAATGAGAAAATGGATAACCAAGTTTACGATATTAGTTATAGTTTTACTAGCAACCAAAGCCGCTAATGGTCAGGTTGTAGTACAAACGTATATAGATAAATGTTCAGGTCAGGTTAAAACAGTGACTACTACTTATGTTAGTGGTAGTGCTATTGTAGCTTTTTATGATCAAGTAAGGACTTTTACAGCACAAGAAGTACAGCAAGGAGTTGCACAATCTTGGATAAACAAAACAATACTAGAGGTACAAAATAGACCTTGCCCAACCAGTACTGTAGTAACACAAGTTATACAGAATACAGTAACGCAAGCAGCTAGTACTGCTTCTCAAGCAGCCGCTTCTGCATCAAATGCTGCTGCTACAGCCGCTGCTACTATACCTCCACCTCCACCACCTCCACCAGTAACACCTCCAGCATCAAGTAGTGGGTCTTCTACACCTCCACCAGCAAGCGGAGGATCTTCTTCATCTAGTAGTTCATCATCTGGTAATAACAACAATTCTTCATCGGAGACTAAAACTGAAACTAAAACTGAAACTAAAACTGAATCTAAAACAGAAAGTAAAACTGAAGAAAAGAAAACTGAATCTAAGAGCGAAGAGAAAAAAGAAGAGTCAAAATCAGAAGAGAAAAAAGAAGAAAAGAAGGAAGAATCAAAAGAAGAAAAGAAAGAGGAGAAAAAAGAAGAAAAGAAAGAAGAAAAAAAGAGACCAATAAATCCTCCTATTGTTAGTGCAAATATAGCTTCTGGATTAACACCAGACGGTAAATTCACTAATATGATGACAATGGGAGTGTCAAAAAGTAGTCTAACTGGTTTAGAATCTTACGGAGCTACTTTTATGTTATGGGATAATCTTCAGCAATTTAACTTATCTCTTAACTACTCTAAGATATTCTTAGATCAAGATTACAAACCGGTAATGATACTCTCAAGTAGTGTATCAGCAGCAAGTATGTTTGGAGTTTTTAGCCCTAACGTAACGAATAGTTTAATTTTAATGGGGCCAAAAGGAATAGTAGGCGGTTATGCATTAACTTTTGCAGGTACTTTTGTAAAAGATAATACCAGCATTGCACAAATTGCCACAGCATTTGTTACTAAACCGTTTGTAACTAAGAGAGTTACCATATCTCCTATGTTTGCCTGGTCGAATTTAGGATCCCTTTATATGGTTGATTCAAAAACAGTAATAGGAGTAGAAACTTATAACTATATTCTAGGAAGTAACTTTGATTTTAACCTTTCCAGAAGATTCAAAGTAAACTTTGGTGCATTAGTTATTGGAGATACCGGATTCAATCAAAATCCTTCCTATAACTTTACCATAGGTAGTAGATTTGCATTATAAAGTTGCTTTTCTGAGTATTTATTCGTATCTTAAGATATAAATCGTACATTATAACATATATGACAGAAGTAATTAGATTCCACGCAACATGGTGTGGTCCATGTAGAGCATACGCTCCTATCTGGAGCAAAGTAGTGACAGAGAATGTAGAAACCGGAGTAGAGTTTCTAGAAGTAGATGTAGATAAGGATGTTTCCGGAAAAGCTGCAGAATATAAGATTATGTCCCTACCGACAACAGTTGTTGTTAAAGAGGGAAAAATTGTTGCTAAAAAAGTAGGTGGATTGTCGGAAAATGAGCTAAAAGTTCTTATCTTTAATTAAATAAAAGTAATCAGTTATGTTAAGAAATCCAAACACGATCCCAAAAGAGGACATTATTATTGAAGACCCAGCAATGGAACCTTTCTTTATTTCGAAAGCGAAATCAGGAGCAGGTGGCTTTACTGTCTTCGAAAGAGTAATTAAAGGTGAGAAGAATACTGCTTATATTAGAACTGTAAGCTATCCTTCTACATTTAACGGTGCTTTACGTACAGTAGCTAAAGAGTTATTAAATTCTGGTGAGAAGACAAGATACACATCTGTAAAAGAATATATGCAGAAGTGGGATGCAATTACTACCAGAATGGAGCATATTGTCTCCTTCGAATAAAGGATTTGCCTATATCCTATTAATACCTGGCATATTTTAAATTTTACGTATTATGGCGAAGAATGCTGTATTGTCCTTATCTGGAGGGATGGACTCCTCTACTTTATTACTACATTTGTTAGCAAATGGCTACAGAGTTACTACTTTGTCTTTTGATTACGGTCAGAAACATAGAGTAGAGTTAGAACGTGCAACATCATTAGTAGAGTATATTAATGAGATATGGAATGCTATGCATCCACCGTTTGATAACGATAAGAATTATTCTTTTCTCCCACCAACACATCAGATTATTAAATTAGATGGGTTGAAAGAACTACTAAACTCAGCATTAGTTGAAGGAGGTAAAGATGTACCGGAAGGTCATTACGAACAAGATAACATGAAAGATACTGTTGTACCTAATCGTAATAAGATCTTTAGTTCATTAGTACAAGCAGTAGCTTTATCAGTAGCGAACGAAACAAAAGAAGATACCTTTATTTCTCTAGGTATTCATGCTGGAGATCATGCAATCTACCCTGACTGTCGTCAAGAGTTTAGAGATGCAGATATGGAAGCATTTAGAATTGGTAACTGGGATGCAGAACGTGTTAAGTTTTATACTCCCTATTTAGATACAGATAAATTTGGTATTCTAGAAGATGGACTTAAAGCATGTGAAACACTCGGTTTGGACTTTGATGAGGTGTACAAGAGAACTAACACTTCATATAAGCCTTACCCTTCTGGTAATAGCGACTATAAGTCTGCTAGCTCTGTGGAGCGTATTGAAGCTTTTATTAAGTTGGGCCGTAAAGATCCTGTTCAATACGAAGACGAGACAGGACCAGTTGAATGGGAAGTAGCTAAATCCCATGTAGAAAAAGTTTTAGCAGAACATATCAAGTAAACTATTTATATATCAGTAAATTTAAACAAAAACAAAAACAATTATGAAAAAAGTAATCTTAGCAACAGCTTTAGTAGTTACATTAGCATCATGCGGTAACGGTAAATCAGAAGCAGTAGCAACAGACTCAACAGCAGTAGCAGTAGATACAGCTGCAGTAACAGCAACAGATTCTACAGTAGCAGAAATTCCTGCTGAAGAAGCTCCAAAAGCTGAAACTGAAGTAAAGTAAAAAAACCTTTTAGGTTGATTGGGGAATGATGGTATCAATGGCTCGAGAGTGTATTTTGGCGGGTATCATCGGAGTTGGGAAAAATACACCTAAGTAATGCCAATCATAAAAGGAGATGTCCACGCAACCATCTTCTCCTTTCCTAAATTGCTTCCTAAGCATAAATGGTGATGCGCCTGATTTGTACTCAGGATAACGGGGTTCGATTCCTCGAGGAAGCTCAATTGGGGATGCCCGGTTTTGACAGGTACGATGAGTTGGTACAATTGATGCAAGCAGGATTAGATGGAAATCCTTAAACACCTATCAAACAATAAACGCAGAAGAATTATCTTCTTTCACTTTCGAAGACGCTATGGCTTTCGTAGGTGCTGATTACGCAGTAGCTGCCTAATCTTTCCCGTATCACTCATGGGAATTTAAAAAGAAGTGAGAGTTGGAGTAACAGGTCGGAGCTCTATTAAATAATTTCGAGACCAGGTTGTTTGAAAGTTTGGTTCCCACATTTATCAAACTTTATATTTTGTTAATTTAGAAAAATTAACTAAGCTTGTGAATGAGGTTTATTAAATCCGTATTTGGACGAGGGTTCGACTCCCTCCATCTCCACAATTCCGCTCCGTTGGACAAACGGTTAAGTCGCCTCCCTTTCACGGAGGAGATTAGGGGTTCGAAACCCCTACGGAGTACATTATATCGCGGGATAGAGCAGAGGTAGCTCACAAGGCTCATAACCTTGGGGTCGGAGGTTCGAATCCTTCTCCCGCAACTAGATAAGGTTTATATGAAGATATTAGTTACTGGAGGAAATGGATTTGTAGGAAGTAACCTTATAAAAAGGTTGGTAATAGAAGGACATTCTGTCACTTCATTAGATGACCTTTCTGTAGGGTTTAAAGAATACGAAATCCCAGGTTGCCATTACTGGTATGGTGATATAGAGCGAATAGACTTAATGGATAAAGATTTCGATCTTATCTATCACTTAGCTGCTTTAAGTAGAATACAGCCTTCCTTTGCTAACCCACAAGAAACCTTTAGAGTTAATACTCAAGGAACTTTGGATGTATGTAAGTTTGCTCATCAAATAGAAGCTAAAGTTATATATGCAGGATCTTCTTCTAGATGGCATAACCCTTTGCAGTCTCCATATGCATGTTCTAAACACATGGGGGAAGAAATTATAAAGATGTATAAGCAGGTGTTTAACTTAGATGCTGAAATTGTAAGATTCTACAATGTATACGGACCTAATGAAATTTTAGAAGGAGATTGGGCAGCAGTTATAGGTAGATGGAGAGGTCAAGTTGCTAAAAACTACCCTATCACCATAGTAGGTGATGGAGAACAGAGACGAGATTTCACTCATATAAGAGATATTGTAGATGGATTAATTAAAGTTGCAGAGAGTGATGAAAAACACGAAGATGCTTGGGAATTAGGAACAGGTAAAAATTACTCTATAAATCAAGTTGCTAATATGTTTGTAGAAAAATTTAACTGCGTTAAAGTCTACATGAGAGAACAAAAAGGTAACTACAGAGAGACTTTAAGAGAAAATAAAGACGCCATAGAAAGACTTGGATGGCAACCAGAAGACAGATTACTAGAATACATTAAACAGTTATAATTATGAAAAAGTTATTATTATTAATGAGTGTTATATTACTACTAAGTAGCTGTGTATGGATGCCAATGAAAATGTCGATTCATGAAAAGCGACTATGGAACCATCGAAACAAAATCAGAGGGTATTACTTCAGAACACACCCTTTCAATCAGCAACGTGCTATTAGAGGAAAAGCTTATATACCCTATTTCAGGCCGGGAAAATTTTAATAAAAAAAAGTTGCAATTTAGAACTAACGTTCGTATATTAAATTAAATAAGAAGTTATATGTTTGTCCCCTACTATATCATTTGTATCATTTACTGTTTTATACAATTACATAAAAAGTATAAAAGAGTTGGTGTAGATAGTATGGGTAATTCTCCAGAACTAGACTCAATTATGGTTTTAGTTATGGCTTGGGTTTTAGCTCCTGTAGATGTATCTTTGACATGGATTAATATGTACAAAGAAGCAGAAGAAGCTAGAAGAAATCAGGAAAATAAAATTTACTAAATTAGTTGGAGATACGAAATAAAGTTCTTATCTTAAATTAAATAAAACGTTCTTTGAAAACATTGTTATCCATTGATGAAGCTTCGGCTAAATCATAAATAACATTCGGCGGCATATAGTCGGTAAATAAACCGGGAAACCGGTGTAAAGTGAACTGCTTTGACTGAGGTAGTTTGCGGCTCGCAAGAGCTTAAGTATGCAAGCAGGGTATCATTAAACCTTAAGTACTGAGGGTAACACTTTAGGGAAAGTGGTTTAGTGACTAGGCGATGTGGGTCGTTTAGTTGAGCTCGGAAGAGTAATAAGATTAACCTGTAGGGTATTTGCAAGAAGTATACTTATCCAAGTATATTATTGCGTTGCTCAATATAAGAGGTATCTTAAAGCTGAAAGGCAAGTAGGTGTACAGGTGGTGCTGTTATCTACCTTAGCAAGCATCTACCAAGATGTTAGTTATGAAGATATCTTAAAGTATGGAGGTGGGGACACTTCAAAAGGTAGTTAAGTATTCTCTTGATCAAAAGTTAAGAGAGCTTAGGGCAGGCCGCTACCTTTACAATCCACAAGTCGCTAACTTTTGAATTATTGCATTTTCAAAAATACATAATCATAAAAGCAAAAGCGCTTGCCAGCTACGGACGAAAGATGCTTACATAGTACTGAGCTGTTCAGTGCCACTTAAGATCGCAAGTCAAGAGTGATTCTCTAGAAAGTTCTATAGCCTCGCAAGGGTTAATCAGGTCGGCAGATTTGAATAGAGACGAGTAGGGAGAGAGTAGTCCAAATAATAAGTAGCTCAAGGAGTGGTTCACCTAAATAACCAGCATTGCTAGAATAGAGATCAAAAGTCTCTGGACAAGAGGGGAATTAAGATAATACCTCAAAAGATCTAGCGTTAGAGCTGTAGTCTCAGGCTTACTTAAAATTAACGTACCTGCCTCGATGATGAAATAGGTAGACATGCAAGACTTAAAATCTTGTGGGCAGAAACGCCCGTGCCAGTTCGACTCTGGCTCGAGGTACGTTTCTTTTTTTTATTGTAGAGTGGTGGAATGGATTGGGGTGTCCCCGGTCGTGGCAGACATGCCCTCCCGTCTCGAGGGTGCGGATAAGAGATAGATAAATGATAATGGGTTGACCACACGCTAGCTAGCAAGAATGTCATTTATTGAATCGCCGCGTGAAGGTTCGACTCCTTCCTCTACAGCACTTACCTTAAGCAGTGAAACTGTGTGATGGCCGATGAATGAAAGTAACGCACTTAATGGCCGTGGCCCATATGGGGATAAAATATTCATCTGGTAGGTACTTGGACTTATAGCTCAGTTGGTTAGAGCAACTGACTCATAATCAGTAGGTCCCTGGTTCGAGCCCAGGTTGGTCCACGTCTAGTAAAAAATAATAAAGTTCTATTTATAAGAGTATGATACAACTAGGCATTTCAGCATTTTACCACGACTCTGCAGCATGCATCGTTAAAGACGGTAAGGTTCTTTATGCCATTGAACAAGAAAAGCTATCAGGTATCAAACATGACGATAGTTTTCCAGTAGATGCGATCAAATGGGTTTTAAGAGCAAGTAAACTTACAATAAACGACATTGACGAAGTTTGCTGGTATGAGATTCCAGAATTAAAGAGAGCAAGAGTACTCAAATCTTTTAACAAATATCCTTTTCGTACATTCTTTAGAAGATTAAAATTTCTCAAAGAGAGAAAAGAACTTCACAATCCTAACTTTTTATTAGCAAAACATTTCCTATACCAAGGCCCTGTTAGGTATGTTGAACACCATTTATCTCACGCAGCATTTTCCTATTTTACTAGCCCTTACAAAGAAGCGGCAGTTGTAACTATAGACGGAGTTGGAGAGTTTGAAACAGTTACAATTTCAAAAGCAAAAGATAGTTCTATAGAAAAAGTATTTGCTATTAACTTCCCAGAATCTTTAGGATTATTCTACTCTACCTTTACCGCATTTCTTGGCTTCAAACCTAACGAAGGTGAGTACAAAGTTATGGGTATGGCTGGATATGGAGATGCTAGTAAGTATGTTCCATTCCTTCATAAGCTTTTTAAATTCGAAAAAGAATCAATTTTTTCATTTTACCCAGAATACTTTACTTGGGAGTATTCAGATAAGATAATGTTTACTTCTGACCTATGTAATGTATTAGGTAGAGGTCCTCGCCTTCCGGAAGATGAAATTACACAAGATGATTATGATCTAGCAGCAGCTGTACAGTTTATTTACGAAAAGCAGTTTAATAGAATTCTAGAGAAAGCTAAAGAATTAGTTAATTCTGATAATCTCTGTTTAGGAGGCGGATGTGCGTATAATGGATTAGCTAACACAAAAGCATATAAACATTATTCATCAATCCACATACCATTTGCACCTTCAGATGCAGGTTCTGCTATTGGTGCATGCTTAGCATCTTATAAAGGTCCTAGAAAGGATAATAGCGTTCCTTACACAGGTCCTTCTTTCAATGAAGTAAGTATACGTACTCAATTAGAGTACTTTGGTAACAAGATATACTACTTTAGATACCCTACAGAAGAGAGACTTCTGAATAAGGTAGCATCTATAATCCATAGCGGGAATATAGTAGGATGGTTCCAAGGTAATATGGAATTTGGAGCAAGAGCTCTAGGTAATAGGTCTATACTTGCTTCACCTCTTCATCCAGGTATTAAAGATAAAATCAACAAAGTTATCAAAAAGAGAGAAAGCTTTAGACCTTTCGCTCCTTCATGTATAGAAGAAGACGCTAAAATATTTTTCGATATAAAAGAACCGGTACCTTATATGAATCAAGTTGTAGAAGTTAAAAAGAACCACAGACTACCTTCTATTACTCATATTGATAATACAGCAAGAGTTCAAACAGTTACTAAAGAACAAAACCCAAGGTATTACCAATTGCTTTTAGCATTGAAACGTATATCAGGTTATCCTATATGTTTAAATACATCTTTTAATTTTAAGGATCAGACAATTACTATAACACCAAAGCAAGCAGTAGAGAGATTTTTAGATAGTAAGATGGATTTTCTTGTAATAGATAACTACCTCATTATTAAAATGAAACACAAATGAAATTTTTAGATACTATAAAGAAACTTTTCAAAAACTGGAAAAAGAAAAGAGAGTTTAAGAAGAAAATAGAAGAATTAAAAAAAAGAGACCCTTTTATTTATAAGAATTTTTAGTAAAAGTTGTTTCGTAAGATAATTATTCGTACATTAGTTTTAGACAATAGTGTCGTAGCACCACTTTAAAAACACACCCATGACAAACCCGCATGATGTAGTACACGCATCTCGAAATCTGAAAGGTAAAAAAGTAAAACCTGCAGTAACTTTTTATGACGATTTAGTAATAAAAGGTCAAAAACTTCCCGATCCAAAAAAACACCAACTAGTAAGTTTCCTTAAATCCGGTATTAGGATTGCAGGATATGTAGCTCTATTTTTTTCAATAGAGATTGCAGCCGTATTGTTAATTGTTTCCGAACTAGTTGGAATTTACGAAGAATTAGTTTAAATTATACAATATGAAATTTCAATCAACAAAATTATTTGACGGATACTCTACTTGTTTTCGTCAATGGAAAGCAGAAGGAACTCACTGTAAGTATTTACATGGATACGCAGTATCTTTTAGAGTATGGTTCGAAGGAGAATTAGACGAACGTAACTGGGTATGGGACTTTGGTGGAATGAAGAGAGCAAAGACTACTATGTACGGTAGTTCACCTAAAGACTTCTTTAACTACTTATTAGACCATACTACAATAGTAGCAGAGGATGATCCATATTTAGAGAACTTTAAGCAGATGGATGAAGACGGTATAATACAGTTACGTATACTTCCTGCAACAGGATGTGAAAGATTTGCAGAGTATCTGTATAACGAAATTAATGAGTTCTTAGAAGCAGAAACCGAAGGACGAGTAAAAGCTGTAAAAGTAGAAGTTTACGAACACGAAAGAAATTCTGCATCTTATCAAGCATAAAATAAAAAATAATGAGTTTAGGAAGAATTACAGATTATAGTAAAAAGTTACCTATCGTAGAATTGTACACTTGCGTACAATCAGAAGGTTCAAGAGCTGGCTACCCAACTGTAGCAATTAGAACTACAGGTTGTACTCACCGTTGTTACTTTGGAGAAGGCGGATGGTGTGACTCTTGGTATACCAGTATACATCCAGAAAAAGGTATTTATAATTTCAACGATATCGTTAAGATATACGATGAGAACCCAGAAGTGAAGGAGATGATGTTAACAGGGGGTTCACCAACAATGCATCCAGCTTTAGTTAACGAATTAACACATTTTGCTCATGAAAGAGGTATCATTATTACCATCGAGACTGAAGGGAGCCATTTCCTCGCTACCGACTATCCTATTGACCTTATTAGTCTTAGTCCTAAGTTTACCAATAGTGTGCCTGTATTGGGGGTACTTACTCCTCAAGGTGCAGTTACGGACCAGAAGCTTATTGACACGCACAACAGGCATCGTCTCAATAAAGAAGCAATTAAAGAGACATTGGCATACCATAAAGATTACCACGTTAAAATCGTAGCTAATCCAGTAGAGAGACCTGAAGAATGGTTAGAGACAAGAGCTTGGTTGGATGAGTTAGAGATACCTAAAAATAAGGTAATTATAATGCCTCCAGGAGATAATCGTCAAGAGCTAATTAGAGTATATCCTTTAGTTATAGAATGGTGTACTCAAAATGCATACCGATTTACAGGTAGAGAGCATATTATTGCTTTTGATACCAAGAGAGCTGTGTAAACCTCTATTTATATTTACTATGAACTTAGAAGATATATTAAAATTTGAAGTGGGTATAGACAACATGGGAGATGTTGAAATACTAGTAGATGGTTTGATTGTATGGGATTATAAAGTACAGAACGGTAACCTTCACTTAATAACAGAAGATTACGACGAAATAGAATTTGGTCCTGTAACTTTCCTAGAGTTAATTAACTACATAGATGAACATCCTGTAGATACTCAAAATGTTACAATTTTATCAGAAACCGATTATAAACAGTTAAACAATTACAGATGGGAAGAAAATCGAATTTGCTTCTTTTAGCATTTTTATTAACATTAACAACTGCTTACGGGCAATTACGAGATTCAGTACTAGTTAAAACTCCAATATTTGAAGTAATGTATTCAGAGACTAAAGAACAGCCTCTCTGGGTTAAATACACTGCAAGACCTATAGTAAAAGTAGCAGATAGAAAAGGGTTAGATTTCTACACAGAGAAAGATTACCATACATCTGATAATAATGACTACGCAGCAAACATATACGATAAAGGACATATGGCTCCTGCTGCACATTTTACCGACTCCAAAGAGAACTTAAAACAGACTTTTACCTATCTAAATTCTGCTTTACAGAATGAAAGATTAAATAGAGGAGAGTGGCGACTATTGGAAGCACAAGAGAGAGTATGGGCAGATACAGAAGTGTTAGAAGTAACAGTTAGAGCAATTTTCAGCGATAAGTCTATCAAACTACCTACAAATGCCACAGTACCTGATGCATTTTATAAAGTAATTAAATTTACTAAGAGCGGTAAAACTGAATGTTATTATTTTCCGAATCAACCGCCTACTAAAAAATGGCAAGAATATAAAATAAATTGTAATTAAAAGTTATGACATCAAAAGAATTTGTTACATGGATGCAAGGTTTTGTAGAAGCTTGCCACGAGTACGCACCAACTCCAAAACAATGGGATGCATTAAAAGATAAGTTAAAAGAAGTAGACGATTCAATACCACTTGGAGGTATCATTTCAGATCACAACACTTTTAGAGTACATGAATCATATCCAAGATGGCAAGAACCTCATAAGGTAAATCCATTTTATGTAGGAGATGTACCACTTACTAACCCGATAGGATTATCAGGAACATGTACTACGCAGGCAGTAGTTACAACAACACCGGGTGGTGGTTCAATTACATATGCTACACCGCCATTTACAAAAACATCAACTACTTTAGGATATCCGTCCGGAAGTTCAATTAGCTACACTACTTCTAATAAATGAGAGAAGTAATTATTACAAGAGACCTTACCTGGGAGTGGGTGGAGAGTCAAATTGATAAAATTGGAATGTGGCTAGATTGTCAAGAACCTATAGCATACGTTACAGGTTTACCTAGAGGAGGTTTAATTCCTGCAGTTCTAATTTCACATAGGTACAAAATTAATTATATAAGTTTAGCAGACGCTAAATTACTACCTACTCGACTGAGACATAAAACTCTAGTAGTAGATGATATATGCGATACAGGTATTACTTTTGCAGAAATTGATGCTTATGAATTTTTAACTTTATCATTAGCATTTAGGCATAATAGTAAGTACGTTCCGGATAAGTATTGCGAGTTAATCGATGATGCTAGATGGTTAGTATTCCCCTGGGAAAATAAAGACAGTGATTACGTTCAAGATTACTTGAAATAATTTGGATCTTAAGCAAAGTTTTCGTAAATTAAGTTATAGTAGTGTCGTAGCACCACTTTAAAAACAAACATATAAAATGAAGAAGAAGTATTCGTTAGAGGTAACCGAAGCAGGTTACGCAAATGGTTTATCCACACAGTTAGCTGAAAAGCAAAAAATTAGTAAAATGGTAGATGTTCATCTTACCGACTCTGAGAAATATGAAATTATCTCAAACGCTGCAGAAGCATTCGGTAAGTTCTTAGATGCTTTAGGGTGTGATTGGAGAAATGATCCAAACTCATCTGATACTCCACGTCGAGTAGCAAAAGCATACGTAAATGACCTATGGGCAGGTCGATTCTCAGCACCACCAGAAATTACAGCATTCCCATCAGACGGTTATGACGGATTAGTACAGGAAAGTAACATTCCTTTAACTTCGATGTGTTCACATCATCACCAGACTATTCAAGGTCGAGTTAGTGTAGCTTATATTCCAGGTAAAGACGGTAAGGTTATTGGATTATCTAAACTAAACCGTATTGTAGAATACTTCGGTCGTCGAGGAGCTATCCAAGAGCAATTAACAGTAGCTATTCATCATGCTATTGATAAGATCTGCGAAGGTAACGAAGGAGTAGCTGTAATGGTAGATGCAACACACAATTGTGTATCTTGCCGAGGTACTAAACATAATGGTGCTTCAATGCAGACAGCTAAACTTTCAGGAGCATTTTTAAAAGAAGATTCTTGTAGAGCTGAGTTCTATAAGAATATAGAATTAGCAGGAAAATGTCGCAACTAATAAGTTGCTTCCTATTGATTAATTTCGTAAATTAAGTATATGAAAAATAACGTACCTTTTGTGAACGAAGTAGAGCTGTTTAACGCTACCTTCGGTAAACCAAATAACTATACCCCAGTTATACCTGAACGTAAAGAGTGGGAATTTGTATATAACTTTATTCTAGAAGAACTAGAAGAGTATAAAGAAGCATGTGAGAAAGGTGATATTGTAGAAGTATTAGATGCTTTATGTGATATTACTTACGTATCGTTAGGTAATGGTGTAATGTTACACGGACTTAAAGATAAGTTTAATGACGCTTATGCGGAAGTTCAAGCATCTAATATGTCTAAAGCTTGTAAGTCAGAAGAAGAGGCTATCGAGACTGTTAATATACGCTCTGAGCAGCAAGGAGAGCCTTGTCATTACGAGAAGGTAGGAGACTTCTATATTGTATACCGAACTAGAGATAGAAAGGTAATGAAGTCGGTAAATTATTTTAAACCAAATCTAAAAAAGTTTTTCTAATGTCGTTAATAGAAGATATAAAAAAGCATGCTGTCTATGTACAAGCATACCAGACTGAAATGGTGCCCTTATCGGCAGTTATTTCTCTGTTAAATAATGTTGACCTAACAAAGCAAGCAGATGATTTACTTGACAAGTTAGCAGAGCAATTGCAAGATGTTCAAAAAACTCTAAACGATATAACAAATGATTAAGATAGCTCACGAATCTCCAAAAAGTATTTTTGAAACTGTTCAACAGTATACAGACTACGATTATGCTTTAGTGCATTTATTTGCAGAAGATTATGAGTACTATGACTTATTTTATGATGCTATTGAGAAAGGTAGAGAGGTAATTCTAGATAATTCTATTTTTGAATTAGGAAATGCATTTGATTCAGAAGAATTTGCATGGTGGATTAAGAAACTAAACCCTACTTGGTATATAGTGCCAGACGTATTAGAAGATAGTGTTAAAACTATGGCTTCTATGGATATGTGGAATAGTAAGTACTCGGAAATTAAAAATAAAAAGATAGGGGTAGTTCAAGGAAGAACATATAAGCAGATAGTTGAATGTTATCAACATATGGATAAGGTAGCTAACGTAGATATGATAGCTATATCTTTTGACTACTCGTATTATACACAATCAGTACCACATCCTAATAAGTATGTTAGCTGGATGTTAGGACGTGTGAAGTTACTTGGAGATCTACTCAAAGACGGTGTTATTAATGTAGATAAACCTCACCATTTACTTGGATGTGGATTACCTCAAGAGTTTGCATTCTATAAGCATGCAAATTACGACTGGATTTATTCACTAGATACGTCTAACCCGGTAGTTCATGGTATTAAAGGGATTGAGTATAAAGAAGAAGGTTTATGGGATAAAGAGTCTCAAAAATTATTTGAGATGATTAATGCTAATGTAGAAGACGTAAGTAAGGTATTATTTAACATTCAAAGATTTAGACAATTTGCAAACGGATCAACCAAATACTAGCAATCAGTGGGTAGCTTTCTTCTCTCAAACAGGTTCTGAGATAGTAGCATTGTCTGAGAAATTAGGTAGATGGCCTAATTTGATTGTAACTAATGAAAGACCAGAACATTTACGTAAGGTAGATGAGAGGATACTAAAATTACCTTTTTTCTATGTAACTCCGAATAAACCTACATTACAGGATTACGAGTACCTATTTAGTCATTTAGCTCCTCCTGAGAAACTAGTAGTTACCTTGCACGGGTGGTTGAGAGTAATGCCTCCTGAGATTTGTGATAGATATAGAATCTTTAACGGACACCCAGGACTAATTACAAAGTATCCAGAATTAAAAGGTAAAGATCCTCAAGAAAGATCGTATAAGCAGTATGTAACTGCAGGAGCAGTTTTACATAAAGTAACTGCTGGAGTTGACGAAGGAGAGGTTATAGATTATGAAGAATTTTTACAAGAAGGGTTGGATGAACGAGCTTTTTATCTTACATTAAGAGATAAGGCATTGTATATGTGGTATAAGTTTTTAAAAGTAGTTTTGTCATGATAAAAAGAATAGCATTAGTAGGAGCAAGTAGCACAGGTAAGACTACGGTATATGAGCTTCTTAAGAATAAATTACCTAAGTATGAGTTTATAAATGAATCTACTCGAACTGTAGCAAGTTATGGTTTTCCTATTAACGAGTATGGCAGTGATGCTACTCAGTTAGCTATTAGTTCTTTTCACTTAGAAGCTTTACTTAAGCCTTATAACTTAGTCTTAGATAGATGCTATATGGACGTTTTAGTTTATACTTGTTTCATGGATGGTATAGATAGAGGTACTCATGACTTTATTCAAGATACTTGGAATAGAATCAAAGGAGAATACACACATTATGTTTATTTTCCTATTGAATTCGAATCAGTAGATGATGGAGTGAGAAGTGTTAATGAAGAGTGGAGAAAGAAGATAGATGAACGTTTTAAATCAGAATTAGAAACAGTTAGACAACCTTACTTAACTATAACTGGTTCACCTATGCAAAGAGTAGATCAAATTTTAAATTTTATAAAATAATATGTCAAACGAAAAAAATCAAGAAGCAGTAGTAGCCATTGCCGGTAAGCATTTAGGTAAAGTCGGTGGTGAAGGTTATAAAGATACCTATGATCCGGAATTGTTAGTAAAGATTCCTCGATACTTAAATCGAGAAGCTTATGAGTTATCTGGTAAAGAATTCGTAGGAGTAGATACATGGAATGCATATGAGGTTTCAGCCATTACAACTAAAGGACAGCCTGTAGCAGGTATGTTGAAGATTGTATGCCCTGCTTCTTCAGAGTTTCACGTAGAGTCTAAATCTATTAAACTATACCTAAACTCATTTAATATGACTCGTATCGGAGAAACAGCAGCAGATTGTATTGCAGGTATTGAAGCTAGGGTAAAGAGAGATTTAGATGAGTTACTAAATACCACTACTACAGTTAGTTTCTATTCAACGATAGAAGAAGCTAATCCAATTACATTCGAAGGTTATGTAGATTTAGCTGATGCAGCTGATTTAGATCAAGTAGATTTTACTTCCTTTAAATCTGATGCTAGTCAGTTAGAAACTAAATTCGTTGCAGAAGTAGGAACAGCAGAAGTACGGTATAAGTCTAACTTATTACGTTCAAACTGTAGAGTAACAAATCAACCAGACTGGGGCGATGTTTACATCCGTATGGAAGGTACGAATATGCCTTCTCCTGAGTCTTTAGCAAAGTATATTGTATCTCATAGAACTGTATCCCACTTCCATGAAGAGATTTGTGAAATGGTATTCAAGCATTTAACTGATGCATATAAACCAGAGCAGTTAATGGTAGCATGTTTATACACCCGTAGAGGAGGTTTAGATATTAACCCTATCCGAGCTACTCATCAGAGCTACATCCCAGATTTCTTTACAGAACCAGAATACACTATCGCTAAAACGTTACGTCAATAATGGCAACAGAAGTAATTAAACAAGAATTCACAGAGCATATTGCTACCCGTGTTCCTCCTGGTGATAACTGGGAGCTGAACATAGATTTAGGAGTTGTTATAGAAGGGTTGGTTCCAACATTGACAACCTACCTACGTAAGACTAAGTTTAAAGGAGCATATAGATTAGATCCACTTGCCGGAAAGCTTTATGCAATCCGTGAGCAGGAAATCACAGTTACCCCTCCGGAACCAGAGAAATTTGATCTTTACGGAGAGTATTAAATAATAGGGGAAGCAGTTGGAACTTCCCCTTTTTTTTCGTACATTAAGGTATAATAATAAAGGTTATAATATGGCTACAAAAGAAGATTTTCAATTAAAGTTAGAGAAGGGTAGAGTAGGGGAATACGCAGTTATTCAAGCTCTAAGTCAGATTACAGAAGTAAAAGACCTAACCGATTACTCTGCATTCAAAGGCTATCAACAAAAAGGTTTAGATTTCGAATTTTTTAATCGAAAGACTAACACCTGGGATAGAGGTGATGCAAAGGCTAATATCGGTGAATCAGGACTTACGTTTATGGAGCTTTATAAAGGCACCGGTAAGTTAGGTTGGTTTAATACAACTAAGTCTGATTGGATATTTTGCTACAGTGTATATACTAAGAATATATACTTTTATAGCGTCAACGAGATGAGAGGTTACATTGATAAACGATTAAAAGATCGTAGTATTAAGACGTCTCATTTAAAAGATGGCAGCATTGGAGTATGGTTACCAGTAGATAAGAATCCTTTAATCGAAAAATTTGCATAATGAATATAGAAAAAAAATACTACACCGTAGACTCTATTGAATTAGTAGACCTACTGATCGAACATATTAATGCTTCTGAAGTTATAGCATTCGATACCGAGACTGACTCTCTTAATATGCGAAAAGGTAGCATAGTAGGTTGGTCAGTATCCGGAGATGAAGGTATAGGTTTTTACCTACCTACTCAAATGTGGAACGCTACTACACAGCAGTTAGAGGAATGTCTAATCGGTGGTAGAGGAGCTCATGCTATTACTAAGAAGCTACTACCAATGTTAAAAGGTAAAAAGCTTGTAATGCATAACGCCTCTTTCGATACTCGATTTGTAAAAAACTATTACGGTATTGACCTGTTAGAAGATCTTTGGGTAGATACTGGGTTACTTGTTCATACGGTTCAAGAAGATGGAGCTTTTGGTTTTGGTAATCCATTTGGATTGAAATCAATTGCTATTATGAATCAGAAAGCATTAGGTTTAGATGTAGAAGAAGCAGCCAACAAAGAGCAGATAGAACTTAAAGAATCTATAAAAGCTAACGGAGGATCTGTTACGAAAGAAAACTACGAGATCTACAAAGCCGATATGGAGATACTATCTAAGTATGCTGCTGCCGATACCGATTTAACGTTACGTATTTGCAACCTATACTTAGATAAACTAAAACAAGAGAATCTAGAAAAGTTCTTCTTTGAAGAAGAGGTTATGCCTATCTACCGTGAAGTTACTGTTCCGATGGAAGAGTATGGCGTTGATCTTGATATGGATTTATTACGTCAAGTTCACAGTGAGATACAGGCAGATCTTATTGAAAATAAGAAGATCGTAATGAAGAGTCTATTAGCTACCGATGATGGTAAGAATTGGGTAATGGATACTGCATTTAGTAACTACCCTCCTACTAATAAAGGTAACTGGGCTCAAGAGTTATGTAAAAGGTACTCTCTACCTTTACCTCGATCTGAGAAGACTGGTAAATACTCTATTACTAATAAGACTGTTTCTGAACTAGAAGATTCTATCTATAAAGAATTCTTACTTACCGGGGATGTTAAATTGCTAGATCCATTAGAGGTTGCTCGTATTTCAATGGCGATGTGGAAAGAAACTAACGACGGTGAGTATATTAACATTCAATCTAAAAAACACCTAGGTGAGATTGTATTCAAGTATATGGGTATCAAAGCTAAGTCTAAGACTACTAAAGGAACTGATCAATTTGATATGGAGATGTTAGAGGACTTATCTAAAGAATATACTTGGGCAGAAAACTTACGAATCTATAATAAGCTTCTAAAGATTAAATCTACCTACATTGACCGCTTTATTGACGGCTCAGAAGACGGACGTTATTATTTCTACTTCAAGCAGAACGGTACAGTATCCGGACGTTACGGTTCAGATGCTCAACAATTACCTAAACCGAAAGAAGAGGGGGAAGATGCTCCTATTATTGTAAAGTATACTAATATAGTTCGTGCATTTTTGATTGCTGGTGAAGGACGTAAGGTAATTGACGCCGATTACGAGTCTCTAGAACCTCACTGTTTTGCTTCTGTAGCTGGTGATATTAAACTACAAGAGATCTTTAATAATGGTTGGGACTTCTATTCTACTGTTGCTATTCAGACTGAAAAACTAGAAGGCGTATCTCCAGATAAGAAAGCTCCTAACTATCTTAAGAAACTTGACCCTGTTAAACGTAATCAAGCTAAGGCTTACTCGTTAGGAATTGCTTACGGTATGGAGGCTTATGCATTAGGTATGACTTTAGGTATCCCTCAAAAAGAAGCTGAGAAACTCGTACAAGGTTATCTAGATGGTTTCCCTGAGTTAAAGTCTTGGAGAGAGAACTCTAGAAAGCAAGTTAAAGAGCATGGATTTATTACTAACTACGTAGGGCGTATTCGTCACTTACCTAAAGTAAAACGAATTTACGATAGATACGGAGAAAAGATTATGGATTGGAAGTTTAGAAATGAACTAGCAACTCAGTACGGTAAAGATGATGTGATGGCTCTTTATAGAGACTATCGAAACGGCCTTAATAACTGTCTTAACTTTCAATTACAGTCATTAGCAGCTGCGGTAGTAAACCGAGCAGCAGTTCAAATTAACCGTAAAGCAAAAGAACTAGGCATTGATGCTAGAGTGCAAGCTCAAGTACATGACCAGTTAATTATAAACGTATCGGAAAAAGACGCAGAGATGTTTGCGCCTATAGTACGAAACATCATGGAGACTACAACAGTTCTTCCGGGTGTAACCCTAAAAGCACCACCAGAGATTTCTGATAACTGGAGAGATGGGCACTAAAATTATTATGTATAAATTATTACTAGAAGGAGCATTGTATGGAACGTTGGCTCAAATCATAACGTTCCTACAACTCCAAGGAAATATAAAGTGGGGGTGGTATGCTAAATATCCATTTTGGGTCTTATTAATATCAATTCCTATTTCTATTCTATTCATTAAATCAGTAGAAAAATTTGTAGCTGCTTTTAATGGAGAGATCTGGCCAAGCCGTTTGATAGGGTTTGGAATAGGTATTATAGTTTTTTATATAATGAGTTATGCATTATTTAATGAACCGGTTACAACCAAAACATTCGTATGTCTTTTACTTGCATGCGCTATTATTGGTGTGCAGGTTTTTTGGACATAAGATATTTATATTAAATCGACTCTAGGGCGAGTAGTTATATTAACCAAATGTTAAACCGAGGATCTTAGGACCTCACAAACTGTAAATCAAATGAGTACAAATTTCAATGAATTCGACATCTTATTTCACAATTTTTTCCACCCAACAAGTGGATTTCTCTCGGCCGCAACGGCAAAACAACCACACCCCTTAAACATTTTCTACACCGACGACAAACTTCACTTCGAAGTCGCATGTACCGGTCTTACAAAGGAAGATGTAAAAGTGAATATCGAAGAAGATATTCTCAAAATTAGTTATAAAAAACCGGAAGAAGATGATACGTTACATCCCGGAACAATACATAGAGGTCTAGCAAGACGTTCTTTCGATCTAGGATACAAAATCTCAGCAAAGTATGATCTAAGTAAAGCAGAAGCTAAGCTTGAAAATGGTTTGTTAGAAATTGCTATCCCTATTTCGGAAAAAGCTAAACCAAAAACTTTAAAAATTAAGTAAAAAACTCTGCCCTAGAGTTTGATTTTAAAGTAATAGTTCGTATATTAAATTTAATAAACAAGTTATAAACATCATGAAAGTATTAGAACCTCAAAATGACCGTGTGCTTATTAAACCTATCGAGGAAGATGAGCAAATGTATGGTAATATCGTAATTCCAGATATGGGTAAAGAACGTCCAGAAATGGGTCAAGTAATAGCTATAGGACCAGGACGTCAATCTGAATTTGGACATTATATTCGAGTTAATGCTAAAGTAGGAGATATTGTATTAGTTCCTAAGATCGGTACAATCCGTATCGAATTTGAAGGAGATGAATACTACATCACACAAGATAGAGAAATTTTAGCAACAGTAAAAGAAAAAACAGAATTAGTAAACTAATGGAAAAGAAAGTAACATATTCAAAAGTAGCTCGTGAAGAGTTATTGCAAGGAGTTAAACAATTAGCAGATGCAGTTGTAGCAACATTAGGTCCATCAGGACGTAACGTTATCATCGAACAAGAAATGGGCAGTCCTGTTTCGACAAAAGATGGTGTTACAGTAGCAAAAGCTATTGAATTAGAGGAAAGAGTTCCTAACATTGGAGCGCAGTTAGTAAAGCAAGCATCGATTAAGACTGCTGACGAAGCAGGAGATGGTACAACAACATCTACCTTGTTAGCTTATGCTATTGCTAATTCACCAATTGACGACTCAGATAACGTAGTAGAAATTAAAAGAGGAGTAGATAAAGCAGTATCAGCAGTAGTTGAATACTTGACAGAAAATTACTCTAAAGAAATCACGGACGAAGGACAGCTTAAACAGGTTGCTACCATCTCAGCTAATAACGACACCGAAGTAGGTGAGTTGATTTCCACTGCCATGGACAAAGTTGGCAGAGATGGAGTTGTTACAATCGAGGAATCACGTACCGGAGAAACCTATCTGGAAACAGTAGAAGGTATGCAATTCGGCAGAGGTTATAAGTCCCCGTACTTTGTAACAGATAATAGCACTATGCAAGCCGTTCTTCAAAGTCCGTTGATCTTAATTACAGACAAGCGATTAAACTCTGTTAAAGAGTTACTCCCTGTATTAGAAGCATGTTCTTCGCAGAATAAATCTCTATTAATCATCGCTGATGATATTGACGGAGAAGCATTATCTACATTAGTAGTTAACAAGATGAGAGGTATCTTATCATGTGTAGCTGTTAAAGCTCCTGAATTTGGAGATCGTAGAAAAGCAGTTCTAGAAGATATTGCGATATTGACAGGTGGCCAGGTAATCTCTTCAGAGAAAGCAATGAAGTTAGAGAAGTTTAACCCTGAGTGGTTAGGTAAAGCTAAGAAAGTAACGGTAGGAAAAGACACTACTACAATTATTGATGCTTCAGGAGAAGATGCAGCCATTACAGGTCGAGTAGAAGAATTAAAGACTCAAATCGACGAAGCTAAATCTCCATTCGAAAAAGAAAATCTACAAGATCGTTTAGCTAAGTTTATTGGCGGAGTAGCGATTGTATATGTAGGTGGTCATACTGAAGTAGAGATGAAAGAGAAGAAAGACCGAGTAGACGATGCTTTGCACGCTACACGAGCAGCTCTAGAAGAAGGTATCTTACCTGGAGGAGGAATTGCATTATTAAATGCTTCTAAGTACCTAGATGAAAACCCGGTAGTTACAAACCATTCTTCTCAGGACTTAGGTGCCCAGTTTGTTAAGTTAGCTTGCCGTCAGCCATTTGTAAAGATATTACAAAATGCAGGGTATAGCTTAGAGCAAATCTCAGAAGTAATTACAAAGATTAACGATAAGAATGATAAATGGGTAGGATATAATCCACGCACAGAAGAGGTAGTAAATATGTTTGACGAAGGTATTATCGATCCGGCTAAGGTTACACGTTTAGCACTAGAAAACGCCGCATCGGTAGCAGGTACAATCTTACTAACCGAAGCAGTTATCTCTAATATCAAAAAAGATAAAGAAGAGAAAAACGACTTTGGCGGTATGATGTAAAACCGGAGGGGGAAGCAGGGGGGCGTCTGTCCCTCTCTTCACCGAAGGTGTCCCGCGCGAATATGGAGATGTCTCCGGAAATTTAGTAGTTGTATCTTATCATTTTATTTCGTATCTTTATTATATGAAACAGCAGATGTATAACCCCGTTCACACCCGTGAGCAGCTCCTCAATACAAAGCTTAAAGGATTACGAAAATTGAATTATAATCCTTTTACGTGGTGGAGAATGTATGAATCAGTTAATAAGCCCTTATCCTCGAGAGCATTCTTAGGAGATAGGATTAAGAACGGAGACTACGATTACCCTCATTGGAAGTATCAAGCCGAATTGTGCGAGCATAACCTAAATGAGATGTGGGAGAAGATGTCACCAGATTACGCCAAGTGGGTGGAGGAGTCATCTTTGATGAGAGCAAGACGGAAGAGATTACTTGAAGATCACGAGAAGGAGGAGAATAAGAAGTTGGAAGAGTTGATTAGAGAGTTTACAAGAAACTATAGAGTAACAAAGGAGCAGGTAGAGGATGAGATGTTGAATTGGGATGGGGACTTGCATAAGTTCTTCTTACACATGGATGACAAGTATAGGATCAAGCCTACTCCGGTACCTAAATTTTAAACAATTAAACTATTTATATAAACAATCAATTCAAAAACCATGACAATTATTGTAATTTTCGCTGCCATCGTATTAATCGGTGGGTTTATTTACTTGAAGACTTCGGCAAAAAATACCGCCGAAACAATTGCTAACATCGTAGAAGGAGCTAAAGAAGTTCAAGCAGAGGCACAAGCCGAAGTTGAAAAAGCTGCTAAACCTAAGAAAAAATCCGCGCCACGTAAGAAGAAGGAAACTGCTTCTGCAACAGAAGGACCTATCAAAGGTGAATACTACAAACAACCACGTTAATAATGGAACAAAAATTAAATATTGGTATCGACCAAACAAGCCCGGTTTTATGCGACGAATGCGGGGGACATTTTTTCAATCAAGTCCTTCATCTTAGAAAAGCATCTGGGTTATTAACAGGAACTGGGGTACCATCTTATGTACCGATTCCGGTTTTTGCTTGCACGGCCTGCGGCCATGTTAATGTTGAATTCCTACCACAAGAAGTACAAGAACTCAGCAAGTAGATTTTTTAAAAGCTTGACCGGGAGGAGGGTAGGAGCAAGGCCCGGTCATATAGAGAGGAGTACGATTAATTTCGTGCTCCTTTTCTTTTTGGCCTATTTATAACAAAGAGTTGCGTAAAAGCATTAGAGTGCATGGTTGTAGCTTAACTTAAAACTTAAAATTAAAAGCTATGGCATTTAAAGACATTTTCAAAGACAGTAATGATTACAACGAAAAATCAATCGTTGGATTTGCATCATTCGCAGTAATGGTAGTATTCGCAGCAGCAGACATCGTAACAGGTTTTTTAGGTAACCCATTAGTAATTGAACCTATCATCTTCAATTCATTCGTATACATCACATTAGGTGCATTCGGTATTGCAGAAGTTGGTAAAATCTTTGGTAAAAAAGCAGAAAATAACGAAGAATAATTATAAAATAGAACTAAAATGAGTTTAAAAGCACTACAAACCAAATTAGGCTTAACAGCTGATGGAGCTTTCGGTCCAGGTACTATGAAAGCAGCAATGAAATTTTACAATCTTACTCCGGAAAGAGCAGCACACTTCTTTGCTCAAACAGGACATGAGACAGGTGACTTTAAAGTATACAATGAAAACTTGAACTATTCAGCTCAAGGCTTACAGGGTATCTTTGGAAAGTATTTCCCAGGTAACTTAGAAGAATCTTATGCTCGCCAACCAGAGAAAATCGCTAACCGCGTTTATGCTTCTCGTATGGGTAATGGTGATGAAGCATCAGGTGATGGTTGGAAGTTCCGTGGTCGTGGAGCAATCCAATTGACTGGTAAAGACAACTACACTCAATTTTCTAAGCATATCAACAAACCTGAGATCTTAACTAATCCAGATTTAGTTGCTACTGACTATTCATTTGAATCAGCTTTATTCTTTTTCGATAAGAATAAATTATGGTCTATTTGTGATCAAGGTGTAAACGAAGCTGCTATTTTAGCTCTTACAAAAAGAGTTAACGGTGGTACTCATGGATTAGAGGATAGAAAAGCTAAAACGTTAAAGTACTACGGATACGTTAAAGCATAAGAAAAAGTTGCTCGTCTGAGCATTTTTTCGTAAATTATTAAAAGGTAAAAAATGAAGAAAACAAATATTATCTTAATAGGGATCATAGCGGTCTTGGCTGCTTATATCCTGTTCTTTGTACAAGCACCTATAAAGGTAGATGTTAAAGGATATGAGGTTAAGATCGACTCTCTTCAACATACAGTAGATTCTATATATGTTGAGAACGGCAAACTAGATGATCAAATTGCTGAATACGAAACTGAAGTATCAATTCAGGACGATAAAATTCAGAGCTTAAAAGACAAATTAGTATTAATTAAACAAGAAACAAATGAAAAAGTTAACTCTGTCGATTCTTATACTGATGACGAGCTTGAGCGTTTTTTCACAGAACGTTACAAAGGACTCATCAGCGATACAACTGCGCAAGCCGATAGCACGTCTCGTAATTAAGGATCTGATTAAGGGTGATGGTTCTCAAGTAGAGATCACTAACCTACATCAAACTTTAGCAGCTACTGAACAAAAGGTAGCTCTTAAAGATAGTATTATAGTAACGCAATCAAGTAAAATTGTGAATCTTAATGAGATTATTCTTAGAAAAGATGAGCAGTTTAAACTACAACAACAGCTTTCTAAGGATTTAGAAAGAGCTTTAAAAGCAGCTAATACACGAGTATTTTTCTACAAGATTGGATCTGGAGTAGCTATCGTGTCTACTTTGCTGTTGTTGGTTAAATAAAAATAAATGGAAAAGTTACGTAAAGGTATATTCCCCTTCATTATTGCATTTTCAGCATTATCAGTAAGCTTATCGGCGGCCTTTTATTCAGTATCAGGTCTCGGTAAGCTTTTTGCTGGAGCTTCTTTGCAAGTTATTATTATGGCTTCTTCTTTAGAAGTTGCTAAATTAGTAATAGCATCTCTATTGTACCAGTATTGGGATACTTTAAATAAGGTACTTAGAGCTTATCTCTCAATTGCAACCATAGTACTTATGTTGATTACATCAATGGGTATTTATGGGTTTTTATCTGGTGCATACCAAGAAACAGCTAATAGAGCTGGTACTGTAGACGCACAAGTTACTCTATTAGAAACTAAAAGAACTAATTACATAGGTCAAAGAGACTTGCTTGTAAAAGAGAAAGAAGGGTTAGTAACTAGTATGACTAATCTTCAATCAGGGCTAGCTAATAACAAAACTAGTTATGTAGATAAGAAAGGTAACTTAATACAGTCAAGTAGTTCTGCTGATAGAAAGTCTTTAGAAAGACAATTAGATGCTTCTAATACTAGACAAGAAGCTCTTAATATAAAGCTTGATGATATCAATACTAAAATTTTTGAGTTAGATAATCAAATTATAGAAGTAAAAACAGGTAGTGATATAGCTGCTGAATTAGGACCTTTGAAGTATATTTCCGGACTTACCGGAGCTCCTATGGACCAAATCGTTAACTATCTACTCCTTATTATCATATTCGTATTCGACCCTCTAGCAATCTCACTAGTAATTGCAGCTAATTTTGCATTTGCTCAGTTAAAACCAAAAGAGACCTTGTATGAAGAGAAAGCTTATCATGAAGAGATGAAAGAATGGGATGCTACAATAGCTGATGGTTTAGATGATGATGAGATCTTTAAACCTAACGAAGCATTGCAAGAAGCAGCACAAAGGTATAAAGAGAGTAAGATACAAGGAGAGATCCAAGAAGAACCTATCAGATTAGAAGAAGAGAAGCTATTAGAAGATGACTGGAAGATCGTAGATGAATCCGGAAAGGAAATCAAAGATCATCCTGAGCAAATAAAAATAGTTAAGATTTTACAGAAGACTCCTTCCAGAATGAGAGTACAGTATTCTAACGGGAAAGAAGGTTGGGTGTCTAAGAATATAAAACCAGACGAAGACAATACGATTAGGTACCTATAAAGTAAAGTTGTTACCCTGCGTAATTTTTCATATCTTTAAAGAATAAATAAAAGTTATATAATGAGCAAAATAGAAGAGGCTATTGCCAAGAGATTATTAGAGAGGGCTGATGTAGGCTTCCGGAAGTACGGTGTAACGATGGAGAGAGATGATCTCAACTTTTTAGACTGGTTAACACATTTACAGGAAGAATTATTAGACGCTGCGGTTTACGTAGAAAAATTAAAAGGTTATGCCCAAGAAAATACCACAACTAGTCAAGCTAGTACAGGAAAGTAAAATAAAACAAACTAGGGCTAATAAACATATCTCCTATAGTCAATTATCAAGTTTTGAAACATGTCCAAAGCAATGGTATTTAACTTATGTTAAAAATTTAGCACCTTACAAACCTTCTATACATGCTGTATTTGGTACAGCTATGCATGAAACTATACAGTCCTGGTTAGATGTACTTTATAATGATACTATAAAGAAAGCTAATGAAATGGACCTACATAGTCTACTTCAAGAGAATATGGTGAAAGCCTACAAAGCTCAGAAAGTAATGTATAGTCATGAGCATTTTTCAGATCAGAATGAGATGAATCTATTTTACTTAGATGGAATTCATATTCTTGATTTTTTAAAGAAGAAGAGAGTCTTATATTTTTCTAATAAGAATACTTATCTAGCAGGTATAGAAACTTTACTATATCAAGAGTTAAGACCTGGTGTATTTTTCAAAGGATTAATCGATATTGTTTTATATAACGAAACAGTAGACAAGTGGTATATTATAGATTTAAAGACATCTACTTCAGGTTGGTCAGATTATGTAAAGAAAGATAATACTAAGATTGCTCAAGTACTCTTGTATAAAGAGTTCTTTGCTAAGCAATTTGATATCGATATTGATAAGATTGAAGTTGTCTATTATATTTTAAAAAGAAAAGTTCCAATGGAAGCTGAGTTTGCTTCGATGCAAAGACGTATCCAAGAATTCAAACCACCATCTGGTAAAATAAAAAGAGGTGAAGCTGTTGCTATGATGACTAAGTTTGTCAAAGAGACATTAGACGAAGCTGGAAACTTTTTTGATAAAGATTTTCAAGCTACTCCATCTGAGAGTAGTTGTAGATTTTGCGTTTTCAGAAATAATCCTATATGCCCACAAGGTGTTTAGGTATTTTCTATATATTTATATATGTATATAATACTATAAGTTATGAGTAATGGTCCTAAAAAACTAACAACAGTTCAGTTGGAAGAAGATTTATTGCAGCAGTTTAAATTTACCTGTGTAAAGTACAAATTTTCTTTTCAAAAGCTTGCTTCACGAGCGATTTTTCTTTATATTACAGATAAGGAGTTTAGAGAAAAAATTCACGATCAAACAGACACAAAAGTTAAATAAGTTACATGCAAGAAAGAATTGGTTATTTGAAGAAAGAAGAGCGTAAAAAGATTTTACTTTTATGCGATGATATTAGAGTACATTCAGGTGTAGGTACAATGGCTAAAGAAATTGTACTAGCTACTGCTCATCGTTATAATTGGGTAAATCTTGGAGCTGCTGTTCAACACAAAGAAGAAGGTACAATCATAGACCTATCTGAAGATACTTCAAAAGAAACAGGGGTAGAAGATGCTTCTGTTAAAATTTATCCAAGCACAGGATATGGAGATCCGTTTAAGCTTAGAAAATTATTAAAGGATGAAAAACCCGATGCTATCTTTATTTTTACAGATCCTCGATATTGGATATGGTTGTTTGATATGGAGAGAGAAATCAGGTCTAAAATACCTATTTTCTATTTGAATATCTGGGATAATTATCCTACTCCAATGTATAACAAGCCTTACTATGAATCGGTAGATTTATTAATGGCTATCTCTAAACAGACAAAATTAATTAACGAGCTTGTATTAGGAGATAAAGCTGAAGATAAGGTTATTAAGTACGTACCTCACGGAGTAAATGAAAAGTACTTCTTCCCTATTACTGAAAGTTATGAAGATTGGGATAAGTTTGTAGAGTTTAAAAAAGAGGTATTTAAAGGAAAAGATATACAATATGTAGTATTCTTTAATTCACGAAACATACATAGAAAGAAAGTAGAAGATCTAATTTTAGCTTATAGGTTCTTCTGTGATAACATCGGAGAAGAAGCAGCTAAGAAATGTGCTTTAGTTATGCATACTCAAGTAGTAGACCAAAACGGTACAGATCTTGCAGCAGTAAAAGAAGCTTTATGTGATCCTTCTTATGTGAATGTATTCTTCTCAGCAGAGAGATTAAACACAGCACAAATGAACCTGCTTTATAACTTAGCAGACGTAACAGTACTTACTTCAGCTAACGAAGGTTGGGGATTATCCTTAACAGAGTCTATGATGACAGGTACTATGATTATTGCTAACGTAACCGGTGGAATGCAAGACCAGATGAGATTCTCTAAAGATGGTAAATGGGTCGAATTAACTAAAGACTTTCCATCTAATCATAGAGGTACTATCAAAGAATGCGGAGAATGGGCTGTACCGGTTTTCCCATCTAACTTATCGTTAGTAGGATCCCCACAAACACCTTATATCTTTGACGATAGAAGTTCACCAGAAGATATAGCACTCGCAATAGAGAAAGTTTATAACATGAGTCCTGAGGAAAGAGTAAAGAGAGGAGCAGCTGGACGAGAGTGGGTACTATCTGATGAAGCGATGATGACAGCTACCAACATGGGTAAGAACGTAATTGCAGCAATAGATGAAACTTTTAATACGTTTACACCTAGAGGTAAGTACGATATTATCCGAGTAGACAAATTAGATAAAAATTACATTCAACATAAATTAAGTAAATATAGTTATGAGTAAGATAAAGGTTGTAGTAAGCTGCCCAGTAGATACCTACTCCGGATATGGAGCTAGAGCAAGAGATTTTGTACAAGCTTTATTAGCATTAGAGAAATACGATGTACGTATCTTATCTCAACGATGGGGGAATACAAGACAGGGTTATTTAGATGATCATAAACGAGACGACCTAGCAAGCCTTATTATACCGCAGTTAACTTATGAACCGGATATTTGGATTCAGATTACTGTACCTAATGAGTTTCAAAGAGTAGGTAAGTTTAATATTGGAGTAACTGCCGGTATAGAGACTACATTAGCTTCTCCTCAATGGGTAATGGGGTGTAATGTAATGGACTTAGTACTAACATCTTCAGCACATTCTAAGTTAGTATTTGAAGAAAGTAAGTACGATATGACAGATACAGCAAGAGGTACTAGAGAGAAAATTGAAGTAACTAAACCTATTGAGATTCTATTTGAGGGCGCAGATACAAATAAGTACCGTCCATTAGAATTACCTACTAGGTTTAATTTAAAAAATGACATACCTGAAGCCTTTTGTTTTTTAGCAGTAGGGCATTGGCTACCCGGAGCATTAGGTCATGATAGAAAGAATATCGGATTGCTTGTTAGATTGTTCTTAGAAGCATTTAAAAATAAGCCTAATCCACCAGCTCTTATATTAAAGGTAAGTATGGTTACATCTTCTATTATGGATAGAAATAAGATCTTAAACAATATAGAAAAGATCAGAAACGAAGTTAAAGGTACTTTACCTAATATATACTTACTTCATGGAGACTTGACAGATGAAGAAATGAATGAGTTGTATAATAACGCTAAAGTAAAAGCTATGGTTAGCTTAACTAAAGGAGAAGGCTTCGGCAGACCTCTATTAGAATTTAGCTTAGTAAATAAACCTATTATCGCATCAGCTTGGTCTGGACATATAGATTTTCTTGATAAGGAGTTATCGATTTTAGTTGGTGGAGAATTAAAACCTCTACATAAAAGCTCAATAGCAGAAGAAGTTTTAGTTGAAGGTAGTAGTTGGTTTTTTCCTTATGATAATCATGCAATTGTGGCAATGAAAGAGTTGTATAAAAATTATGATAAGTATCGAGTTAATGCTAAGAAGTTAGGGTATAAAAATAGAACTAATTTCAGCTTTGATAAGATGAAAGAAGCTTTGGACGAGATCCTAACAAATTACGTACCGGTGTTCCCTAAACAGATAGAGCTAATGCTCCCTAAATTAAATTTACCAAAATTAGAAAAAATAGATTAATATGGATACGTTAACAACCTGTAAAAGATGTGGAGGTAATGCTTGTTATGAACAGCATATAGACGATAAGACTAAGACATGGCTTTGTATGGCATGTGGTTTTACTACATCAACAGTAATGCAAGAAAATGGAGCAGTTGTAAAAACAGCTGTAGAATCTTCTCCAGAGTTATACAAAGATCTTAAGTTTGTAGATGATACAAACCTAGCATGGTTACCTGCTACGATCACTATACCAGAAAAAGGAATGGTATTTTTAGATGGTACTACATCTAAAGAATGGTCTTGGGCTGGAGTACGTGCTATTAAACTAACTCAAGAAGAGTTAGATAGTAAGAAGTATCCTGAAGGTCATAACTTTAAGATGGATATGCAGAACTTGAAAAAGTTTGGACAAAGAGATTTCATGGATGCATTAGAATATATTGGATTCTTTCAAGTAGAGTTATAGTATGAAAATTAGTTATGCAATAACTGTCTGCAATGAGTATGAAGAAATTCAGAAGCTTGTTACTTTTTTAAAAGAAAATAAAAGAGTACAAGATGAAGTAATTATTTTATATGATCAAAAGAACGGTGATGAGCGAGTAGCTGAATGGTTAACTAAGATGAATATCTACCCTAATATTCAGTTTTGGAGAGGTTTATGGTTTGAAGGTCATTTTGCAGATTGGAAAAATAAACTAACATCTTACTGCACCGGTGATTACATTTTTCAGATTGATGCTGATGAAATACCACATAAGTACTTAATAGATGCTCTTCCAGGAATTCTAGAAGAAAATACTGATCTAGAAGTTCTTTTAGTTCCTAGAGTAAATACCGTAGAAGGACTTACAATGGAGCATATTAATAAATGGGGCTGGTATGTTGATATTAACGGCAGAGTTAATTGGCCTGACTATCAATGGAGAATTTGGAAAAATAAACCTGAGATCAAATGGGTTAACAAAGTACACGAAAGGTTAGAAGGCTTTAAGACATATGCACCATTACCAGCTGAACAGAGTTTAGCTCTATATCATCCAAAAGATATAGCTCGTCAAGAGAGACAAAATAGTTATTACGAAACTTTATAGTTATGAACATATACGTAGACATCGATGAAACGATTTGCTATTACGAAGGAGAAAGAGAATACCAGTACGCACTTCCTAACCTTAGTAATATAGAAAAAATTAATAAGCTGTACGATGAAGGTAATACAATTACCTACTGGACTGCAAGAGGGTCTGTACATCGAGATAGAATTCCAGAATACGAAGACTTAACTCTATTCCAATTAAATACTTGGGGTTGTAAATTTCATAACCTCATAGTAGGAGAAAAACCTCCATATGATTTACTTATCTGTGATAAGAGTTGTAGAATTGAAGAAATTTACTTAGATTAAAATATGAAAAAGACTTACATCATTGCCGAGATTGGAATTAACCATAACGGCGACTTGAAAAACGCATTAAGACTAATTGATATTGCAGCCGCCGCTGGATGTGATGCAGTTAAGTTTCAAAAGAGAAACCCAGACGTATGTGTACCTGAGCATCAAAAAAATGTAATGAGGGATACTCCATGGGGTCAAATGACTTACTTAGACTATAAGTATAAGGTAGAGTTTGAAAAAGCTGAGTATGACGCTATTGATGCTCATTGTAAATCTCACGGTATTGAATGGTCTGCATCTCCTTGGGATATGGATTCTCTAGAATTCTTAAAACAGTACGATGTCCCGTTTTTGAAAGTACCATCAGCAATGTTAACAAATAACGAGTTATTAGAAGGGTGCGTAGCTTCAGGTAAAAGAGTTATCTTTTCGACAGGTATGTCTACAAGAGAAGAAATTGATAACGCAGTAGCAGTGTTACGTAAAGCTAAGTTAATCCACAATAATCCTCATACGATTGGATTACTACATTGTAACTCTACCTATCCAGCTCCAATCAATGAACTAAACCTTTCTGGTATTCAGACTCTAAGTGCAGAATATCCAGACTTTGAAATTGGTTACTCAGGTCATGAGTTTAGATTAGGTACAACAGTAGCTGCAGTTTACTTAGGAGCTTCTATTATAGAACGACATATTACATTAGATAGACAAATGTGGGGTTCTGATCATTTAGCATCGGTAGAGCCGCAAGGATTATTTAAACTTGTAAGTGGTATTAGAGAATTAGAAGAAGCTTTTGGCGACGGTGTTATACAAGTTACAGAATCAGAAAAACCAGTACGAGCTAAACTAAGAGGATAATGTTTAAAGTACTCACAGACTTTCCGATAGCGGTAGATTCACCGGACCATATTTACCCCCAAGGTACTAAGAATATCTTAGGGGGTCCTTATTATACCTGGTCGGATGGATTTAATCCGTTTGCAGATGAAGTTGTAGATTACTTTAAAAAACCAGACTTAAGAGTTTTAGACTTAGGAGCCGCAAGTGGTTACCTTGTATCTGATTTTTTAAAAAGAGGATGTTTAACAGTCGGATTAGAAGGAAGTAACTGGCCTGTAATTAATCAGGTAGACAATTGGACTAAGTTACATAATAAGAATTTATTTACTTGTGATATCAGTAAACCTTTTCAAATATTAGAATCTGAAAAAGAAGTTAAGTTTGATCTGATAAATGCATGGGAAGTTATTGAACATATAGCTCCAGAAAATTTAGCTACATTTGCAAAGAACGTATATAACCATTTATCAGATGAAGGTATTTTTGCATTTAGTTTATCACCGTGGTTTGAACCTTCTAAAGTAGACAAAAAGACTAATCTACATCTTTCTCATGAGATAAAGAAAAAATCTCAATGGGAAGAAATTTTTAATAATTTTGAGTTTATTGGACCGCTGTCCGAACAGTATGATAGCGGATACCATTATATTTTTAACTACAGATACAGAGGAAAAGTAAGAGAAGCAGAAGGCAGTACTCATACTTTCTGGAGCACTCTTAAAAAGAAAAATAATGCTAGCAAAGTATAAAGATAAAAAAATATTAATACTAGGAGGAGGGCAATCTACTTTAGATACTAAGTGGGAGAATCTTCCTTACGATTATTTATGGACATGTAACGATTTCTATTTAGAGCCTAGAGTTTTGAATCAAGAGATTGATTTCTACGTACTTGCGTACACAACTCCCCTTAAAGAAGAAAGGTTAATTAAGAAACTTACTAATAGTAATACAACAGTAGTTTTCGAAACTTCTCATTACCGCGGCAAGCAAAACACTTCAGAGTTTCGTAAGTTTAAAGAAACTATCAATATACCTATTCACGAAACAGAGTTACAGTTTTTCAAAGATAATAACCGCCCAGCTTACAAATCTGGAGCCGCTTTTAGGTTAATACAGCTTGCTTTATCTACAGAAGCTCATATAATTTACTTTGCTGGGTTTGATGGATTTAATAAAGATTTTAGTAACATACATGCCTTCACTAAACATAAAGGATTAAAGCCTACAGATACTAGGAGAGATTACGAAGGACATCCAATGTCTTATTTAAGTATTTTTACAGATGCTTATACAGTATTGAAAGGAGTTAGAGGACATGAAACTTTACAAAATCTAGGAGAAGGATTTGATTACAATATAGGAACACCTATCAGTAGAGAATTTTTTCCATTAACAGAAGAAACAAAAAAACTAATATGAAAGATATAGCAGAAATTGCATTCGTAGTACAGGCAAGACTTAATAGTCAAAGAGTACCTCGAAAGATGATCAAGCCTTTCGCAGATACAAATCTATTTGAATTAGTATTAGATAAGTTATTGGATTCCGATGTAATTCCACGTAATAACATTGTTGCTTCAGTACACGAAGAAGAGCTATCTAATATAGCAGCACAAAAAGGAGTTTACGTATTTGGGAGAAGCCACGAATCAGCAAACAACGATAATAGTTTACAGAAGATTTATGAATGGCATGATAAATTACCACCTTGGTATAAGTATGTAGTTCTAATTTCCGGATGTAATCCTCTACTAACAACAGATACTATTGATTCCTTTGTAAGACAGTTTATAGTTCAAGAAGAAGAAAACCTTTTTGCAGTTATAGAAAAAAAGCAATACTATTGGAATAAAGAAGGTGCTTTAGTTACACCATGGCCTGAAGATCAGACTATAATGAATACTAAAGCAGTAGAACCTACCTATGAAGCAGCTCACGTATTATATGCTTCTAGATTAGATCTTATCGCTCAAGATAGATTTATGGGAGACTTTCAAGCACCAGGAGGAATTAAATTATTCACAATGCCAGAATTAGAAGCATTCGATATCGACTACGACTGGCAATTTAAAGTAGGAGAGGTTTTATATAATGAATTCAGCAACACCAAGCGTATTAGCTAAGCTAAGATCTCAAGAAGATTCCTTCGAAAGAATACAGCTATTAAAAGACACTTATAAAGGAGAGACTGCATACTTAGTTACATGCGGTCCTTCTCTTTTATCTCATGATAGAGATTCCTTAATAGAAAAGTTAGAAGGTAAGCTAGTAATTGCTTGTAAGCAATCTTATGAGTATATAAAAGAGGTAGTAGATTTTCATTTACTGTCTGTATATAATTACCAGCCTTACGAATACTTTTCTGAGAATACAATTAGACATTGGCAGTTGACTGCTATGAATATACAAGGAGAGTTAGACCGTATCCAACAATGGGACCAACGTATAGACTTAGCTATTCCTGTCTACTCAACACCCTGGGTTACTAAAGATCAGACTACTGCGTATACTAGAAACTTTGATAATTGGAAATTATACGGAGAAGGTAAATTAGTATGGGGCCCAGGTATAATGTATGAATCAGGTTTTCCTTTAGCATTACATTTAGGATGTAAAGATATAGTTACAATAGGTTGGGATATTGGAGATTTAAGCAAGTATCCTTCTAACAATTTAATGTCAGTTGATACTAATTGGATCGACCAACATGCTAAAGATCTTTATAAAGTAGATGTAGGAGGAGGTCCTGAGTATGAAGAGTTACTTCACACAATTGAGTGTACGGATAAAATGTATGATTGGTTCTTGGAAAATGAAATAAAAGTTCGTATATTGTCAAATAATAATCCTGCAGATAAACGATTCGAACGTATAACTCTAGAGCAACTATGATACTATTCCAAATGCATATAATGTGGTACGAAGCAGAGATGGTTAACGAAACTCTAGACTCTATACAAGCTGCTTTAGAACAAGCACCAGGTTTAGATGTACGTTTAAAGTTTTGTATCAATAAACAGACTTATTTAGAACAACCACAAGAGGTAACTGTAGATGAGATGGTAGCAAAGTTTATAGACCATCCTCTAATGAGTAGAGTTGAGATCTGGGAGAAAGATAACAGATCAGCTTTCTATAATATAGCCGATTGGAGACGAGAGATATACAACCCTGCAGCTAAGTATACAGTTTGGGGAGAAACAGATACGCTTCTTCCTGTAGATTTCTTTTATATACTACAGCAAACTGAGATAGATACTCCTCACTTACTAACCTTTGCTTCTAGACCAATGTGGGATGATAGCTGGGATATTGTAACGCATAATAATTTACAAGGATATAGTAAACCGTGTAAATGCGGAACAGAACATAGAGCAGATTGTATTGAATTATTAAAGTCGCCATTGAAATATAAAGACGTAATAACACAAGATCAATTAGATAGGTTTAATCAAGAGAGCGACATAGTGTTACAGCAAGTACCGCTAAAAATAGACGGAGCTCTTCTTTGTATTTCTAAAGGAGTTCCTTATCCTTGGATACCTGCGGATATGCATTTTGTAAGAGAAGATACTTGTGCAGAGAATTTTTTCAAAGCCAAATTAATACCTCAGATTTGCGTAACTACAAGACTAAAAGGACATAACTACTGGCATCCAAAGAAGAGAGCAAATACTTCAGCTACTCGAAATGACGAGCTGTTTAAAGAATATGCAAAGAAGAGTGAAGAAGCAATGATAACATTTTTAAGACAGGTATATGAATCTAGTAACAATATATAGAATTAGCGATTACAGTAATCCAGAAAAAGTAAAACCTGATTACGCAAGTAAGGAAGACTGTTTAAGGGTCTATGTACGAGAGTTTACAAATAAGAATCTGATAATACTGTGTGATAATGTTACGGAAGAAACTCACGATATGGTCAGGAAGTATGTTCAAGAAGAGAATATCTACCTTACTAATAACGGCAACACCGGTTCATTTTTAGCTAGTATAGATTTAGCTTACAACATAATAAAAGAAGGATTAGCACCTGAGGATACTATCTTCTATTTTCTAGAAGATGATTACTTACATAGAAGAGGTGCTTACGAGATCTTAATGGAAGCTTTTGAAGATCTAAAAGCAGATTATGTAACACTTTATGACCATCCAGATAAGTATCAGAATTTAAAAGATCCTAGATACGAATGGGGACATGAAATGGTAGACGTAGAAGAAAACGGTATTAGAAAACCAGGAGTAATCTATAATGTTGGTAAACAAGATACCATCTACATAAGTAAGTCAACACATTGGCGAACAGTAGATAGTACTACAATGACGTGGGCTACTACAGCTAAGAACGTAGTTGAAGATTATGACGATTTTTTTAAACTACATGCAGGGCAGCCTCTACCAATGGGTGGTGCTAATTTTAAAATGCTAGCCAAAAAAGGAAAGAAGTTATTAAGCCCGATTACTGCATATTCAACTCATGCAGAAGAAAAATGGATGGCATATTTTATTGACTGGAAAAAAGAATCACTATGTTAACACATTGTATTAGTACTTACAACAATCTACCGTACTTAAAACTAGCAGTTGAATCTGTTAGGAAGAATAGCTACTACAAAGACGCTCCATTTATTATTCATGCAGAGAATTGTACAGATGGAACTTACCAATGGTTAGCAGATAATGGAGTAAAGTACAACCTAACAGTCTATATAAAAGACTTAGAGCCTTCTGGGTTAGGACAGGGAATGAATTTTATCGCTGAGAAATGTGAAACAGAGTATATTAACTTCCTTCACTCAGACTTCTATGTTACAGAGAATTGGGATTTAGAATTAATGAAAGTACATGAAGCTAATCCTGATAAAAAATTATGGGTTAATTCTTTTAGAATAGAACCTAATATGTTTAACTCTCCAACTCGTTGGGGAACATTGTTAGTTGATCCATCTGATTTTGGCGCTTTCGCAAACGATTTCGACAAAGAAAGATTAGAAGAATATGCTAAAGAATTTGCTTTACTTAATGACTTCCAGATACCAAAAGGAGAAGGAGTATCGGGGTTAGTTAAGAAGGCTGTATGGGACGAGGTTGGAGGAAATGATCCTCTATTTGCTCCTACTAGCTGGGATGATATGGATTTATTTTTAAGAATGAAGCAAGTAGGGGTAGAGTTTGTAATGCCTTCTAAATCTGTAGTATGGCATTTTGGAGCAAGAGGAAGCCATCGATTAGAAGAGAATGGAGGTCAATCTTCAGAGAGACAAAAAAGAGCTGAAGCAGAAAACGTAAGAAAATTTTATAGTAAGTGGAACGGTCTTCCAACCTTTGATGCTTACGGAATGGTAAATGGAATAAAATAATGGAAAAAATAACATTTTGCATCCCTAGTAAGAATAACTTAAGGTACTTAAAGACCTGTATACCTTCTATTAGGAAGAATGCATTTAGACCAGATCACGATATAATTGTATTTGTAGATTCAGACAACGACGGTACAGTTGAATGGTTGCGTGAAAATAAAGATAAATACGAAATAACCTATTTTGTAAATCCTAAACTAGGTAAAGAACTCTACGGTATAGGGAAAGCATATGACTACTGTATAGATAAGAGCACAACAGCTGCTTTTATGATATTCCATGCTGATATGATATTAGGAAAAAACGCAGACCTACAAGCATGGAATCAGTTACAAAAGAAGACAGTAGTTTGTTCTACTCGAATTGAACCACCTCTACACCCAAACGCAGGAGAAAAGATTCTGATGGACTTTGGAGTATGGCCAGAAGAGTTTAAAGAAGAAGCTTTTAATACATTCGTAGCTAGAGAGAATAATTCAAGCGAAGTAACAGAAGGTATTTTTGCTCCATGGATGATGTATAAAGAAGATTTCTCAACATTAGGAGGACATGATCCTATTCTAAAATCAGCCAGAGAAGATTCAGATATCTTCAATAGAATGCTTTTAGCCGGATTCAGCTTTATACAGCCTTGGTCTAGCTTAGTATACCACTTTACAGGAAGAGGAGGACAATTCCAACATGGAAGTGTAGGAGAAAAGAAAGACGAAGAATGGCAACAGCTTATGAATAATTCTACTAGAGAGTTCATTCGCAAATGGGGGTCTAACGTTAATCACACGTCGCTAATGAAGCCAATCGTTAGCCCTAAGTACAACATTGCCTATGCAGTTAAGAGCTGTAATTTAAAGTTATTAGATACTTTAGAACCTTGGTGCGATAGAATTTACATAGATGATGAGATGGGAGTATTATTTGCATCTTATTATGAATATGAACATAAGAGAACTAGCTATGATTTACATAAGAGAGTCTTTACATTAGGTTATCAAAATCCATTTGACTATGATGATATTGTAGTAGAGATAGACGGCAAAGCCTTTACTAACCAAGACTATCAAGCTCTTCAAATACTTCCAGAAATAATGAAAGAACAAGGGCATAACGGCAAGTTTAAGTTAGGTAACTTAACAGTAACAATCTTACGATTAGTTGAGTCTCAAAATTCTCTAATACAAGTATCCTAAGCTATTTATTTACATAATTGAAAACATTTCAGACACTATGAAGTATATTAAAGAAATTAAACAAGTAATAAGTGAAGCAGCAAAAGTAAACTTTGCTGGACATTCTTTTATTCTAAAGGTAGACGTAAACGAAGATCCTCAAAAGAAAGGTATTAAGGTGCAGTTCCTACCTACTCAGTTTGGAGCTATCACTCCGACAGAGCAAAATGATATTGCTATTGAACTAGAAGAAAGACTTGAAAAAGGTCTAGCAGAGTTTGGTATGAGAGTAGAGAGAGACCGTAACTTAAAGGATAAGACTATTGTAGGTTTCTTTATCTACATAGAGTATATTGATAAGATTGTACGTCAAGCATTATCTGGACAGAACCCAGGAACCGCTGCTCCAGAAGAAGCACCAGAGGATAAGCTAACAGCTTAAGAGTAGGTAATTAGAATAAGTTACTTTAAATTGATTAAACATGAATGAGAAAACTGCAATAAGATCAATTGTAAAGAATTATTTAAAAGTTAATTTTAAGCTCAAGCTTAAAGAACAAGATAGAGACCTTATGAATAAGAAGCTGTTTATGGAAACCTTGACTATTTTAAGAGAAATAGAAGATAGGAGAGACTTTATGGAGGAGGAGATTGGATTAGATCCAACAGTGTATGAAGAGAAGTTCATACAAGTAATAGAAAATCTCTTCAAAATGATATTTAATAAGCAGCAACTAACTTTAATAAACCTCTATTTGTTCGACTTAGTACACGATGCAGAGTGGGATGGAAAGTTGCAACTAGACTTAAAGATAGGTAACGGAGAAGTTCAACAACAAGTCTTCGATTTCAGAACTCCAGAACAGGTTTGGAATGTAATTGAGCTTCTAAAATAATTCCTTATCTAAAGACAAAGGAGCTTGATGCTGTCTTTGTTTTTTCGTTCCAATAGGAGGAGTGGTTTTAGCTATAGCATAACCGAAAGAAGAACAGATAAAGAAAATAGAGAGTATTAAATTTAACATATTATAATTATTTTAATATAACTATTGTTAATAATCCATTAAGTAATAAAAAAATATAAGATTCTTTAGACCTTAATAAAAGTTCTGTAAATTTTAATAAAATGATTTCAATAGATTTAAAAAAGTACAAATCCCTCGATCAAGCATTAAAAGCCTATAAGCAAAAACATAATAAAATAGGTATAGTAAAAGAGCTGAGAGAACGTCAGGAATTTGTAAAACCATCAGTTAAGAAAAGAGCTGAAAAATTAAAAGCAAAATACGTTCAAAAGAAATTCGGCCCTACCCAATAGGGAAATTCTTTTTATAAAGTAGTGGCTTTTGAAATTTATTATTCATATCTTTATGAACATTAATTTAAAACGGTTATAATATGCAATTAGAAATGATTACCTGCACCAAGTGCAATTCCCCAATGCCTAAGTTGAGAAAAGAAAAATACGGATACAACTTCTGTGTTAATTGTTCAACAGAAAAACCTTTAATGGCACGAACTATTACATTTGGGACTGGAGATGATATCTGGACAGATACGGAAATTATTACACAAGATCAAGCTCAAAGAATTCTAGAACTAGAGGCAAATGCTTTAGGAAGAAAAGTAGTAGGCGAGATAGAAGTACTAGATTTTGATACAGATGAAAGCCCAGTATCCCAATCAGCAACACCTATAATAAAACGTTTAATAGACGATGAAGAAATGGATGACCAGTCTAAGTTTGTCTACGACGCTGATTACGACTCTGTAGAAGAGGAGGAAGAAGAAGGTGATGATATATTAGACGATTAATATGGCAAGACCATCAAAGATATTATCTAAAGAAGATTTACTACGTGCAATGAAAATGACTCGATCTAATCGAGCTGCAGCTAGGTATCTTCATGTTTCCTATAATCATTACAAAAAGTATGCTAAGCTTTATAAAGATGAAGCTACAGGTATGACTTTGTTAGAGGCTCACTTAAACCAATCAGGTAAAGGTATTCCTAAATTTTTAGGTAATGGAGGTAAGGAACCACCATTAATGGATTTAATAGAAGGACGTATTCCTGTAGAGCATTTTGATGCTAAGAAGATTAAGCAGAGAATTATCTTTGAAGCTTTGATTGAAGAGAAATGTAATAAATGTGACTTCAGTGAACGAAGAGTAATAGATAATAAAATACCTTTGATACTTAATCATAAAGACGGTAACCAGAGAAACTATCACCTAGACAATCTAGAATTCTTATGCTATAATTGTTCATTCTTATATGCTGCATCACCTATTACAGATGCTCAGGTAGATGGAATGGAAGATTATGTACCGACTAAGGAAGAGTTTGGATGGGAGTTAGACGAGTACCATCTAGAGCATTTAAAATCACTTGGACTTTATAAAGAAGAAGAAGAGAAGCCAATAGGTCATGAGTATATCACTCGCCAGTAATATTTATGTACATGGAAGAACAATCAAAAAAAGGAAAACCTAAATTAAAAGGTAAAAGACCTAAACCTTTAGAAAGAAAGGTAGCAGATGATTTAATTAAGTTACATGAACGTAACGAAAAGTTACGAGAGAAAAATATCAAGACGGACTTTTTTAAACTATTCTAGTTGGAATTTAGTAGAAAAGTTCGTACATTTATTAACTAAATAAAATAATTATGATATACAAGTTCAACAAAAATTCTTTAAATTTTGAGAAAACAAGTAAACTCAAATTATTAGCCCGTCCTATAATCGCTACTGCTATTATAACTGGTGTCTTCGGCTATACTGTTAAACAAGAAGCTAAGATTCCAGAAGAGCAAAAGTTAATCGTCTTACAAGAAATAAATAAATTTTCAGAAGACAGGTTAGTAGAAGAGATTGCAGGCCTAAACTTTAGATTCCCTCATATTGTTTTAGCACAAGCTAAATTAGAATCCAATAATTTCCGCTCATACTTATTCAAGCAGAATAATAATATGTTTGGTATGAAGTTACCGGCTTCTAGATTAACTTTAGCTACAGGAGAAGAACATGGATATGCTTCCTATGATAATTGGACTGAATCTCTAATGGATTATGCTCTTTATTATTCTAGTTACTTAAAGGATATCAGAACAGAAAGAGAGTATTACCAGTTCTTATCTAAATTCTATGCGGAAGATATTGCTTACGTAGAAAAAGTACAGAACTTAATTAAAAATGAACAACTTAAATCTAAATTCAACTAAAAAAAACAAAAGGTTATGATCGACATTTTCCAAAAAATCGAAAAGTTCTTTAAGAGAAAACGTATCTATAATGATAAGGAAGCTAAGCTTCTAGAGGTAGTACAGAAAATGGCTAACAGTACAGATGTAGATTTAGTCTGTAACCCAATGAGTAATGTTTACTACCTATCTAACGAAAAGCTTCATTATTATATGAAAGTTACAGATTTTGAAGTTACAATTACTAATACTAAGTTCAACTACAACCATGTATATAGTAGTGAATTTGGAAGTGAAGTTCTTTCTATTGTAAGAGATGCTATACATGCTCAAATGGAAGAATTTGATAGAAAGGTTTTCGTTAACGAGGTAAGCCTATTAACTAATATAGAAAAATCTATCCGATAAGATGCTAGAAATAAATGTAAAGGATTATAGTGAGTTAGATGAAATCTTTAACCCCAATAACGCTCAGTTAGTAGAGCAGATGTATAAAGCTGTTTCAGAAGCTCACAAAGAGGGTAGAACTTCTGCTGATGTATTTAAAATTACAGTCGGTGATGCTGATTATTGTTATGAAGTTAGCGTTCCTCAAGCAGAATGGAATAACGTCCTAGACACAGTCCTTTCATTTTTCCATAAAGAAGAGAGAGCAGATGAATGTATAGATGTTTGGCAACTACAGGAGGGAATTAAAGCAGGAAAAGTTATCAAGAAAAAAGTTGCATCTAAAAAATAATAATCATATATTAAATTATATAAACAATTAAACAGTTATAAGATGAATTACACACAAAAGATCTCAAAGATCGCAAGCAAGCGCCGCAACGGTGATGTTCCACGTATTAGTGAAGTATTAGAAAACAACTACAGCACTTCTCACATCACAAATGTATTAAACGGAGTTCGTTTCAACGACCGTATCGTTAATGCAGCTTATCGTTTGTTGTATCGCAGAGAGAGCAATGCTACAAAGATCAGTAAGTTAACAACTCAGTTAACTGCTGCTAAATAAGCATTCCGGATTAATCAAAGAGGCCTCCTTTTAGGGGGTCTTTTTTTGTTCTTTCCGGAAAAATAATTTAGAAAGTAGTGGCTTTTCTGCGTACTAGTTCGTATCTTTATGGAGTAATGAGAGATATAAATTTAGTAAGTGTTATGAATAAGAATGATTTAAAATTCGAATTGCTTCTAACTCAGTTAGAAGAAGCCTCCATTAGATTGGAGAAGTATAAGGCCAAAGGTTGGTCTTCTATGGTAGAGAGCACTAAAGCTCTAATGGCTAAGTTAGAAGCCAAGATTGACGCCTTAGAGGCGTAATTTCAAAAGTATTTAAAATTTAAAAAATAAAGGTTATGATGAATAAATTAAGTAGTAAAAAAGTAGCAGAGATCGCTGCAGAGTTTGGTGAGTTTGAAATCGGTCAAGTAATGGGCGGAAGTAATAGCGTTTACCTTCGCTTTGGATACTGGAGACGAGTTAACGTAGGTAAGCTTCAGGAAATGTTAGGATTTGGATTCAAGGTTGTTGAAGACGATATCGACGATGACGATTGTGGTACTTTATATTCTTACAAATTAAAATAAGGTTATGTCAGAGAAAAGAGGTCATACAGTTAAGATTGAATACCCATTCAATACAGCAGGAGTATTAGAAGTCTACTACCCAGATTTAGATAACTGGTATAGAACTACAGCTTCAGAATTCAGATCATTCGACGGAAAGAGACGTATTACCGAGCCGGAATATGTGTCTAGAGCAAATAGAGATATCCCGATGATTACATACGATTATTTTGGACCGGTTTATCATCAAGGTACTAACACAGTTGTTGAGAGTAAAGGACTCAATATGATTGTAGGAGGTACTAAATGGACGGAAATGTTCAATCCTCCTTCCGGAAAAAAGCAGAAAAAAAATAAGGTGAGTTAGTTGCTTTTCTGCATCAAAGTCCGTATCTTAAGGTATAATAATTAATCAATCACTTAAAAAAATAGGTTATGTTACAAAAATTCAGCAAGTCACTCGACACATTCATGACAAAAGAAGACATCAACAAAGTATGTCCATTAGCATTCGCTTCAGCTCCTACTAACCCAAAAGTTAGTGGAAAGTATTTACACGTTAATACTGAGACTATTGTTGACGATTTAGCTAAGTTGAACTGGTTCCCAGTTACAGCTGCTCAAAGAAAAGCTCGTAAGAATAAATCTAATACGATCTTCTCTAAGCATATGATCTCTTTCCAAAACCCTGATATTCAAATCAAAGGTGCAGACGGAGATGATGCATTTCCTCGAATCATCTTGACTAACTCTCACGATGGTTTTAACTCCTTTCAGTTTGCTGTTGGTATCTTCCGACTAGTATGTTCTAATGGCTTGGTTGTTGCAGATGAGCAATTTGCTGACTTCCGTATCCGTCACTCAGGGTATACTTTCGAAGAACTACGCGGTGTAGTATCTAAAGCAGTTAACGACTTACCTAATAAGGTAGAAGTTCTTAACAAGATGAAACAACGCATCTTAACTGACGAAGAGAAGATGGATCTAGCTCTTAAAGCTATGACTATCCGTTCAGGTAAGCTTCCAGAAGGAACTGTAGTTGGATACGATGATGAAACTCTTCGTGATATGTTAACTCCAAAGCGTAAAGCTGATGAAGGAGATGATCTTTGGAAAGTGTTTAACGTAATCCAAGAGAAAGTTACTCAAGGAGGTTTTAGTGCTGCTCTTCGTGGAGCTAAGGTTCGCAAGGTTCGTAAGATTAAATCTTTCGAAAAGGATTTGACAGTTAATAAAGAGTTGTTTAAGTTAGCAACTGCAATGCTTAACTAGTTAGTAAATATAAGGGAGCCGGACTCACCTCCGGCTCTTTTTTTAATTTTTGGTTATGCACGAAATTTTACATATATTAGGTCTATGTGGTGAGAAGCATCTAAGCTTTCTCGCTATTTTAACAGACCCAACATTAACACTAGAATTATGGAAAATGAGATTATATTTTGGAAGGATGGAGATTATACTGCAAAGGGTGGCATCTTCATTAGGAATGATCTAAAAACCTTCTTTCAAACTCTAATAGATCAAGGTCTTGAACCAGTTGGTATTAAGGTCGATATGGATAGTTTTAATCTAGAAGTAATAGTAAAAGCTCCAGATGAGGATAATTAGGTGTATATGGGGAAATAGACATCATGAGGAAGTAAAACGATGTACAGAAGCTAGTATTGAGTACGGACTACATCCTAAAGATCAATTAGTATATTGTTGGGATTTTGAGAACTTAGAGTTTATCAAGGATCTAGGATATAATACTAAGTACATGGGTGAAAATACTATAGGCTGGGAGGGCTGGTTTGTTAACAAGCTGACTGCTTTCCGCCTTTCCTCTTTAACAGGACCTTTCCTATACTTAGATTGGGACTGTATTCAACAAAAACCTTTGGATGGTAACTTTTGGAGTATTTTAGAAAAAGGAGAGTCGATACAGATGCCTCTATACTATTTCCCGCAAAAAGCTATTCAAAAGTTTCAAACTATAACTCCGTTTATAGAAGAAGAAGGTTTAGAAAAGACTCATTACTTCAATCTAATGATGTATCAGATACTAAGATATGGTAAATGGGAGTACAATGGTGGATTAGCTATACCTAATGCTGGATTTGTATACAGTAGAGATCCTTCTTTTACTCACGACCTCTTTAGGATATTCAAAGAGAAGACATTAACAACAAACATAGAAGAGCTTTGTGCTCTACTGTATTTTAATAGGTATATACATAGTCTAGACGAATATATAGACAAAGTTGAACCTAAGGTGTGTATAGGTAAGAGCGACGGGGATATGTGGGCTTCCCAATATATACTCAATAATTATATTAATACAAAAGCTAACAAAGATATCTACTTTATTCATGAGTAATTTTAAAATAATATATGTTAACTGGACTAAACCTTATTTCAATAAGAAAAAGTTTACAGGTATAAAAAGCTACCTCAAAGATGCACCAGAAGAAGCTCCTGACTATAAGTTAGAGGAGTATGAAAAGGTTATGCAAATTTATAGCTTTACCTCAGCTAAAAGATATACTGGCGCTTCAATAAAAATGTATACAGATACAGCCGGGTATGAGTACTACCGTAAAGAGAATATGTTACAGTATTTTGATGAAATTGATACAGACTTTCTTAATTTAGTTAACAAAGATACTCGTATAGATGCAGCTCAATTTTGGACAAGCGGTAAGGTATTATCTATATGTAATGAGAAACCTCCATTTTTATTTATGGATACAGATTTCTTCTTACAAGCTGAAATACCAGAGTGGGTTTTTGATAAAGATATAGTACATGCTCACTGGGAGTTACTAAGAGCATGGTTACACGTACCGGTTAGTAAAGCTAAAGATCAATTCGGATTAGATATTCCAGAATTTGCAGATGCAATGCTAATCCCTAATACTTGTTTCCTATTTATAAATGATAATGAAAAGGTAAAAAGTATTATAGACAGGTATAGAGAACTTCATTTAGATATTGTAACTAGGAAGTATGACTATGTACCGGACGAGTTATGGTTAATGACAGATCAGAATATACTAGGGTACATAATGAGAGATAAAGATGCTATTGTCGGTCATGCAATCAATAAAATATATATCCAATTTGCGGACTCGGTTGGATCTTCTGCAGTCGGTAATACACCTAGATGGACACATTTTGATAATATAAGAAGGATGTACCCGGAAGTTAAATACCATCACGTATGGTTTGAGAAGATAGGAATACATTCTGATCCGGAATATAAAAAGAATGTAATTGATAAATGGACAAAAGGAACAGAAGAAAATATTAAAGTTATAAAAAGTAAATTATGATATACTGGTTTACAGGACAACCTGGAGCAGGTAAGACTACCTTAGCTACCTCATTGAAAATTCACGTACATCATTCTGCTATAACAGTTGATGGAGATGATATTAGAGAAATTTTTGAAAACAAAGATTATTCAGAAGCTGGAAGAAGAAAGAATATAGAACTAGCTCAGAATATAGCTTACTTTTTAAATGAGAAAGGATACTGCGTATTTGTATCTTTAGTTTCTCCTTATAGAGATCAACGAGAAGCTTTTAAAGCTAGGTTAGGAAAAGATTTAATTGAAATTTATGTACATACATCTGAAGATAGAGGACGTAATCATTTTCATGTAGAAAATTACGAACCGCCTTTGGAAAATTACTTAGATGTCGATACTACAAATAAGGATCCTTTCCATACTTATAGAGAGTTAGTAGATAAGTTGGAGCTTTAAATTAAAATTCATACATTAAGATATGAGTAGTAAATATTTAGCAACTGCCGCATTTCAGTCTTCATCTAACGATGTTAAGTACTCTATGTTTATTGGCAGATGGCAACCTTGGCATGCAGGGCATCGCTGGTTGATAGACCAAAGATTAAAAGAAGGTAAAAGAGTTCTACTAGCTATCAGAGATGTAGAACCTGACGAAAAGAATCCATGGACACCTCAAGAGGTATTGAGTAACCTAACTAATGAATTATTAGATTTGATTGAAGAAGGTAAGTTAAAAATTATTATCATTCCAGATATTGAATCAATCAATATAGGAAGAGGAGTTGGTTACGATGTTATTGAGCATATGCCACCAGAAGAGATTAGAGACATCTCAGCTACAGGCATACGAAATAAGATGAAAGAGGAGGGTAAGTTATGATAGTAGAAAAGAAACGACATATAGCTAAAACTATCTCATACAGAGTAGTTAGTACAGCAATTGGATTTGCTACAATGTGGGCTGTTACAGGTTCAGTTAAGTTTGGAGCAGCATTTGGAATAGCTGAATTACTTTGGAAACCTATCCAATACTATATACATGAAAGAGTCTGGTATAAGTGGATTAAATACGGACTAAAGAAGAGTTAGATATGATATATGTACTGACATTTTTTATATTCCTTACAGTTTTATATTCAACTATAGGTTTTAATAAGATTCTTGATAGGTACAAAATGTATTTATCTAAGGACTACTGGACTGATTATAATATAATAGAAGCAGCAGCTTGGATGTCTAAAGCAGCTATTATTATACCAGGTTTGATATTTGGAATAGAAGTATGGCAGTTACATTTCTTAACATTAACTACATCATCAGCTTTGATATGGGCTAGTATGAGAAAGAGTTTACCTACCTTAATCCTATTCAACACTATATGGATTTGTATATCTTTGACTATTATAATAAGAAACTTAAGTATGTAGTATGGATATGAAAGAGATTATCTCTGCCTGGATTACTAAAATAAATCCAAAAGAGAGTCAAAAGAAACTAGCTCAAGAACGTTATGAAATATGTGAACAATGTTCTAAGAGAGAGACTCTATTTAATAACCGTAAATGGTCAGAGTACTGTGGTGAATGTTCTTGCTTACTTGAAGGAAAGGTATTCAGCCGTCTCTATGATGGCTGTCCTCTTCATAAATGGCTACCAGTTGAAGATAAATACCTCAGTGAAAGCTCAGTAATTAAACAAGATAAAACATTAATATGATACAAGGTTTAATTCAGATAGATGATTTTTTAAAAGACGTCTGGGATATCAGAGATCAAGCTTTAGAGTTAGAATATACTCCTCCGTTTGAAGAACAAGGATGGAAGGGTTTTAGATGTTTAAAGCAAAACGAACTTACATTAAAAGTAACCAATCTTGTAAAATCTGAATTAAGTAAAAGAGATTCTAAGTTTGCAACAGCAGCTTATGATTGTTATTTCCATTATACATTAGAAGATACTACAAAAGAGAAAGGGTACAGTAAGAACCGTATACATAAAGACCGTAGGAAAGACTACGCAGGAGTAATTTATCTAGCTCCGTTTCAAGTACCTAATTCCGGAACTTCTTTCTATGATGACAACTATATTCAGATTGACGAAGTAGAAAATGTTTTTAATAGATTTGTATGCTATCCTGCTAATATCAACCATGCAGTACAAGAGCCGTTTGGGACTTCTATTAAAGACGGAAGACTTACATTTACAGTCTTTATAGAATTTAAGCAAAAAGAATCAAAGACACTTATATGATACCTGTAAAAGAATTTAGAGTAAGTGATACACTCACCATCTATAAAGCTCAATATGATTGGACCTACGGACAAGATGAAATTATATATAGAGTAAAGCAGAATAAGTGGCTATTAGGTACTACAGACTTTAATACAACAGAGATTAAAGTTCATAGCCCAGAAATAGACCATGTTATTAAGTACGGTAAGAAGATTGCTAAAGGCTTATCCAATATACCTGAGAAGTCTAAACCAATTTGGGTAGGTAAAACATGGAGTTACATACAAGATAAAACCTCTAAAGATCCAGATAACGGCTTTCATATGCATACAGCTGCTATTAACTTTCCGGATACAAAGATTAATGCACCTATTCTTACAGACTGGACTTATTGCTTTTATGTTCAAGTACCTTATGATTTACAAGGAGAAGAGGGTGCATTGTTACTTAGAGATAAAGACGGTAGGGTATATGCAACTAAGCCAAACGAAGGAGATTTTATATTTTTTAAAGGAGATGTAGAACATAAACCTAACTTATCTCCTAATTCAGAAGGAACTAGAATTGCTATTTGTTCAAACATTAGCTTTAATATAACAGAGATTAGATGATAATCTTCGATAACATACTACCTGATTATTTTCGAAATAGACTTATCGATATTGAAGGTAAGTATGCATTAGATGATACGGATGGTAATTATTATAGGTTTACATACCCATCTCATCAGATTGCAATAGATTTTGAAAACATGTTCTTAGGAGTTGGTATTCCTTACCAATGTGATAAAATGTATTTCAGTAAGAGAAGTAAAGGTATAAAGACTATATATAAGCAATTTAAGGATCTAGATTACGCACTTATTATCTATTTTATTAACGAAAACTATTCTGGGGGTGGATTAAGATATAAAGAAAGCATAATTGTACCAGAAGCTAATAAAGCAGTTTACTTTGATTTCGGAATAGATCTAGAGTTAGAAAGCGTGGAAGAAGGAACACAGTACTTATTTATAAGCTATTTTAGAAGAAGCGGAATTAAAAGTACAAAGACTCTTATATAAACAGTCCGCTTAGATATTTATATATAAACGAATTAATTTAAACTCATAATATGAAAGCTGTTTTAATAGGAAGTGACTTCTTGCTTGATGATGATGGAAACGCAAGGCTTGTTGAATTAAATACAAGTGCCGGAATCTACCAAAGTATGATCCCGCATTTAGATTTTTCTGGGCTTGAAGCATTACTTCAATCAAATTCTATAGCAGAGTTAGTTTATATCTTTAATGATCAACAGTTAGTAACAGATCCTAAGTTTAGAGCTAATCTTTCTTTAGGTACAAAGCTACAGAGTATTTGTGAGAGCTTAGGTATTGCATACACTCCTTATCAAGTAAGTACTTATGCTACCACAGTACCTTATGTAGAAGATTCTCCCACGAAGTTTATTCTTAGACAGGCATTCGATAGTACAGCTTTAATAGATGATGTGTATTGTGCAGATAAAGGAAACTTACAAGAACTTATACAAAGCCAATCGTACGCTATTCCGGCAGGATTTGATGCTACTAAAGCACCCAACGTTGTAGTTAAATCAGTACAGCCTCAGTATGATGCAAAAGTATACCCTCAAGTACATACTATAACAAATCAAACTGAATATGACACGTTAGTGGCTAATACTACAGCACCATATTTTATACAAGAGTTTATCAATTCAGAAAATAATGTTATACAAGGACGTTATTCTATTATTAGAAGTTTAGATTTAGTTTATGGTTCTACTTTAGATACACTACACCTTGGTTCTTATCACCAAACATCACCTTATAGTTTAGATATTTGGCCCGATGAATTACAAGCAGGAACAACTGCACTTACTAATAAATCTAGAATTAAATGGATTTCTAAACTCTCTACAGATAATCAGAAGAACGTATACCACGTAGATGAAGATACAAAAATTGTAACACCTACAGGAGAGTATATATCTATCCAAGATGTAGAAGAAGGAACAGTAGTAAAATCAGTTCAATTTAGTAACCTACCTACTGGTTCTGTTGATGTCCTAGCTTTTTCTTCTTCTTTTGCAGAAATGGAGAGCTCATTACAGGTTAACTCCGCTAACGTTGTAGGATTTATCAGCTCTAGTTTAGAAACAGTTTATTTGAATATTACTTTAGAAGATGGAACTACTTGGGATGATTCTACTAGATCTACTTTTTATACAGAAGTTAGTGGAAGTACAGTAACTAGGTTTAAGTCTCTTAGTCAAGTAGAATTAGGAGATAAGGTAATTCTATTAGATGTTGCTACTAATGAGCTTTTAAAGAAAGAAATAGTAGCTCTTGATGCGGTTTACGATACCAAATTAATTTATGAACTCGATGTAGAAGAACAAGATATTTTCTTATCTATTCTAGATGAATCAACCAATATAGCATTAGTACAACATAACCCATGCTGGTGTAGTGGATATAATTGCGGCTGGTGGAGTTGTTATAATTCTTGCTGGACTTGTCAAGCACAATGCTTTGTAGGCGACGCTGTAGTATTTACAGCAGATGGTGAAAAAGAAATCAAAGATATAGAAGTTGGAGATATAGTACAATCTTTTGACTTTAATACTAATGATATAGTTACAAAGAAGGTAAAAGGTATATGGAAATCAGACTACAATGATAAGCTTGTAGTTATAAACGGAATAAGAACTAAAGCTACAGTAGGACATCCATTTGCTATTAAAGATTTCGAAGGTAATATCAAATGGGCAGCAGTAGATCCAGAAGCTGATAAAGATTTTCACAAAGAGTTAGTAGTCGAAAAATTAGAAACCGATAAGTACTTTATTAACCTTATGGGGAACTGGGTTCTAATCGAGACGATAGAATTTGAGGATTATAAAGGATTAGTATATAATATCTCAGTTGAAGATACTCAGAATTATATAGCAGAAGGAATACTAGTTCATAACATGGCAAAAAAATTACAATAAGATGGCAAATATAGTAGATATTGTGGTAGTACCCACAGCACCCGCAACAGATGTAAAAGTGAAAAATGCAATAGAGTCTATAATAAGTTTGATCAGAGACAAGCACTTATCTTAATTTTATAAAAAGGTTATATGTTAGTAGATAACAAGTTTTTGTTTCTTAAGATACCTAGAACAGCTACAGTAGCATTTGAACGTTCTTGTTTTCTAGCAGGGTTCTCTATTAAGTACCCTACAAACAATGTACTAGCACAAAGACAGGCGGACAGAGGTTTAGAACCTCGTAGACATGCACATGAACGAATTTCAAAACTAAGAGAACATTTTGGATATGATTATCCTGTAATAGCTATTAATAGAGATCCTTTAGATAGGTTCTTATCTGCATGGAAATATGTAATAAAGTTTATTGCTGAATATAACGTAACAGCTGCTCAAATCTTAACAAGCACTACTACATTAGACTTTATTAACGCTTGGGAGAACGAAATTGGATTTAGTTCTAATTTACAGGATATAGAAAAATGTAGTAATTTCTTCAAAAGACTAATACCTACAGGTTTACCCTATAGTAAGAATACTTACATGATTTTTTCATCTGTAATGACAGCTCCTTCTAGGTGGCATGAGAATGATGAAAGTATCTTATACTTTAACCTAAAAGAAAATAGTAAGATAGAAAAGTACGTCAAGGAAATTACAGGTAAGCCTTTTGACTTTATTATAACAAACCATACAAAGAATATAGAATGTAACTTAACAATAGATAGTAGTTTAGAGGACTTTTATTTTAATTTTATAGAACCTCCTTATAAGAAGAGCAGTACTTTAATTTAATGAAAACTATCAAGAACTTCTTACCAAAAGATCTCCACAGAAATCTTCTAGAATATGCTGAGATCTGTAAATATAGAAAAGTAGAAGATGATATCTATAATTTCAGAGGCTGTAATATTACTGGGGAGTTGTATGTAGAAGTAGAAAGCTTATTTAGAAAACACAATCTAGTAGGGGAAATAGATATATTAAGAATTCAACGAATAGATAAAAACATAAGGATGACAGAAAACTACCACCGTCATCATATTAAGTATAAAGAAAACTTAGTTTGCTTTTTAAATCAAAACTTCACGGGTGGTGAATTTGAGTATATAGATCAAGAAATATCAAAGATACTACCAGAAGAAAATACGGCTATGATATTTGGACCTACTCTAAGACATAGAGTTCTTCCGGTAATAGAAGGACAAAGGTATACTTTAGTTGCATTTTTAGCAGAAAATTCTTATCTTCATAAAGAACAGAAAACATTAATATGAGAAATATAGTTATATTAGGAGGAGGAACAGCAGGGTGGTTAACAGCTTTACAAGTAAAACAGCTTTATGAAAAGACCAGAGTAGTTTTGATAGAAAGCAGTAAGGTAGGAATCTTAGGTGCCGGAGAAGGATCAGTACCTTTATTACCAGCATTTTTACAAAGTTTAAATATAAACTTAGGTGAGTTTAAAAAAGAATGTGACGCTACTTTTAAACTAGGAATAAATTTTGAAAATTGGAATGGAGATGGAACAAACTACTTACATCCATTTGCTGCACCTCCCGGTTCGTCAATAGATTTTAAACAACTTAATAACCTTAATATAAATTCAAACACAGGAGTACCTAATACTAATAGTGCTTTCTTTATACTAAATGCTTTAGCAAATAAAGAAGATTTAGATGAAGTAATACCTGCAAGTAAGTTGATTAAAGAAAAGAAAAGTCCTTTTTATAAGGAAGGTAACAAAGTTAACAACTCAGTCGGATATTCTTTTCATTTTAATGCCAGAAAAGTTGCTAAGTACTTACGCTCAGTTGCTGAAGCTAGAGGTGTTATATGTGTTGATGGAGAATTTGATAAAGTATTTATGAATGAATCCGAAATGATTACAGGTATATCTATACAAGATGGAAGATTTTTCGAATGTGATTTTATTTTTGATTGTAGCGGATTTCAAAGACTTTTAATAGGTAATGCATACAATTCAAAGTGGGTATCTTACGATAAACAACTAACAGTAAATTCTGCTATTCCATTCTTCTTACCTCAAACTGAAAAAATTATAAGACCTGAGACTAGAGCTATAGCTATGAAGTATGGCTGGATGTGGCAAATTCCTGTGAAAGGTAGATGGGGGTGTGGATATATTTTTGATGATAAGTTTATAAACGAACAAGAGGCTAGAGCAGAAGTAGAAGAGTTTTTAGGGCACCCAATTGAAAGTACAAAAGTCTTTAAATTTAATGCTGGAAGATTTAAAAACGTATGGCATAAGAATTGTATTGCAATCGGCTTATCAGCTGGTTTTACAGAACCTCTAGAAGCTACTTCTGTAATGCTTGTAATAATGCAACTCCTTAACTTAGATCCTAGTTCATTAAAAGTAGATAACCAAAGTATTCGAGATATCTACAATAACCTTATAGGAGAACTTAATGATGAATGTGTTGCATTCTTATATTACCATTATATGACTCAAAGAAAAGATACAGAATTTTGGAGAACATATAAAACTAGAACAGAGACTCCAGAAAAACTGAAAGCGTTATTAAAGTTATGGAGCATAAGGCCGCCAAAAAATGGGGACTTATCTGTATTAGGTAAATCAGACGTATTTGATATGTACAGTTGGTACCTAGTAGGAGCTGGTGTAAGGGTATTAAATAATACATTACTTATAGAAGAGAATAATGATCTTAACTTAGATATTAAATTAGCTCCTCTTAGAGAAAAGCTAAAAATAAATTTAAAAACCATTTACGATAACTCTATAGATAATATTCAGGTACTATGATAGAAGCTAATTTTACTCTTATAGTATTACCAATAAAAGGAGTTGGAGTTTTTTCAAATGCTTATTTTGAAGAAGAAGAATTTATAGGTGAGTATGTTGAATCTAGAGCTAGTAAACTAGGAAGAAAGCTCACAGCAACTTTATGGGAAAGTGATCCGTTAGGTAGATTTTGTAACCATAGTGAACGTCCTAATACTACGCTAGTTAAAACTGAGAATGGGTATAACTTATATGCCAATAGACCTATTGATAGAGGAGATGAAATTACGGTAAGTTACCATGTAGTAGAATATAAGTTAGAACGGCCCAAAGGAGAGTATTTTAAATCTAACTTTGTAAATAGAGATTATAAAAACTACGGAAAGTCAATATGCGAATACTAATTTATGCTCTTCCTAGAACAGGTTCAACAAACCTAGCTTATTACTTGGCAGAAAGTTTAAACTACTTAGTAGCAATAGAGCCTTTCCACGATTCCCGATTCTGGCAGTCAACTTTAACTGACTACGATATTTTTGAAAGAGATAATGTAGTTGTAAAATCAATATGGGGACAAGGAGGTTATTGGTATAAAGAATTGAAAGATAAGTTTGATAAAGTTATTATACTCTGGAGAGAAAATACATTAGAGCAGGCACAAAGTTTTGCATATGCTGCTCTTGAAAATTCACAAGAACATTGGCACGAACCTTATATGTATACTGATAAACAAGTTCCGGAAGGAGATATACAAAAGCATTTAGAATCGTTTCAAGATGGATATAAAGAGATAGAAGGTATTGATGATTTTAAAACAACTTATGAAAAAGTTTATATAACTGGAGAAGATTTAGACACAATAGATAAGTATGTTGGAATTACAGGCAAAAATTACCGTTTTTTATTAGATAAGAATAACAAGTACAGGAAAGATAATTTAGGGGTAAAAAAGACTCTAATTTAGTTGTTTCTAATTATATTTTTTCGTATCTTAAGTGTATGGAAAATCAAGGAAGAAGACCCGACCAAATTAAATTTGCTGAAGACGTTTCGTTCTGGGCATTTTTAGGATTAGTAGTAACATTAATTATAGCAGCATTAACTTGATATGAAAATACAAATATCAGATAGTTTTGTTGATAGTCTAAAAGTACTAGCAAGACATAATACATGGTGGTATAAGATTTACAAAACCTTGCGATGGGATCTAAAAAATTTCATACTAAATGTATGGACTTTCAGAAAAGAGTTATGGGATCATCGTTGGTGGGATTATAGGTATACTTTAAATCTTTTTGAAAAATCACTACATGTGCAGGAAAAAGGCTTAAGTACTAAAGGTATAGAAGTTCCAGAAAGTAGAGATGCTAAAGTACAGTCTATTAGAAGAGTCTTAGAGCTTTTAAAAAATGCACGAGAGGATAACTTTATAGAACGAGCAGAAGCAGAGTTGGGTCCTTTGAGTGATTGGGATTGGAACGTAAATGAAGACGGTATGCTCATAGACAAGGATACTCCTGAACAAAAAGCTCATAACAGAAAGGTATTTGTAAGAGCAAGACAGATAGAAGATGAAGAATGGAAAGAGTTATGGAATATACTTAAAGGTACTAAAAACTCTAGAAAGTTCAATAAGAACTACGATGGGTCAGATATGAGAGGGTGGTGGGATTAAAATTAGAAAAATATGAAAAGAGTAATAATATTGTGGATATGTATGCTATGGGCACATTTTGTAAATGCACAAGCACAGTATGAAAATGGATTTAATGATGTAGTTACAGCAGACACTACCTTGAATAAATTTATGACTCACTGGATGAGAAAGCCATACAAGTTAGGAGGTAGTACAGAAAGGGGAATTGATTGCTCACAATTTACAAAACGTCTTTATATGGATGTATATGGTAAGCAATTAGCTAATGTAGCATATAAGCAATGGAATCAGACAGAACGAGTTAAGAGAGACAGCTTACAGCTTGGGGATTTAGTATTCTTTAGAAGTACGCAATCACCTTCCGGATGGCATTGTGGCTTTTATTTAGGTAACACTTATTTTATACATGCATCTAATAGAATTGAAGGAGTAAAAGTAAGTAGTTTAAATGAACCTCGTTATAGGCGAGCATACAAAGGAGCAGGAAGACTTAAATAATAATATAAAATGGAATACGTACTAGTGTTTGGAATTATGTTTGCAGTAGTGGCATTAATCTCATGGAGATGGGTAGAAGGAATCGACTATATGCAAAAGAATCATCCGGACTATAAAGGAGATGATCTATTCGGACCCTTTGATGAAGATGATAAAGATCATGTTCTATAGGGAAATAAACCTGTAGGATCGTACCTTATTTTTTCTTATCTTTATAAAAAGGAAGTATATGATAGCAATGGCAATCGGCGCTTTGGTTTCGTTTATTTGGATAGCAGTAGAATACTACACTGCTCCTACATTAGACCAACGCGGTAAAGTAATTAAAGAAGGTAAAAAATTAAAAGACATTTTAAAACGTAAAAAATGAGAAATACAGTAGTATTAATTATTGGGGTTATTATTCTATGCTTCTGGGCTGTATCAACCAGAAACAAATCTATAGAGTATAAACAGCAAGTTGAAGCCTTAACTCAAACTACAGATAGTTTAGCAGCAGAGAATTTTATATTGAAGACTCAGCTAGGAAGATATGAGTTAACATTAGACTATTTACAGGAGGTTAATCCTAAAGCCGCTTTGCAGGCTAGTAATTATATGAATCATGAAACTGAATAACTTCCCTTACATTGTAGGAATTGCTTTTGTACTCACAGCAATAGTACTTATAGTAGATAAATGTACTAGCAAGACTATTATAGAGCCTTTACAATCGGCTAATGTTACTCAAGTAGATTCTCTACAGCACGTTATTGACTCCTTACAGACTGAAATTGAATTTCAGAATAAAGGTTTTGATAGCAAAGAGCATCGATACGAAGATATCTTATTTGAATATGAATTTGGTATCGAATACTTAGAGAAGTACCATCCAGAAGCTTATAGAGACTTTCATAGAATTATAGGCTTTAAAGAACGCTTTAGAAGAGAAGACGTACAAGAAAATAAAAAAAGGTTACATGTCGAAAAAGATTAAACCCATACATAAATTTAACGGAGGAAGAGGAGCTACTCTTTGTCATGAATGTCGTAAGATTATCTCAGAAGGAATGACTGAAGATTTATACTGCGAAGAGCATGGCGGTACACCTTCCTATAAGTATAAACTTATTCGTTCTAGTGATAACTTAACAGTAACAGGTAACAAAGTACTTTGGTTAGAATGGAATGAGAATGGAACCTTTAAGAAAGAACATGAGACTCCAAGAGTAGGAGCAAGCTTAGTAGTAGATCCTCAATACGGTACATACAGGTGGTTAACAACTACGGTAGAATCTTTTACAGAAGAAGAAGGAGCTGTTACATTCAATACAACTAATAGTACTTATAAACTTATCATAAATGGCTAAAGCAATATTAGAATACGACTTGAACGATGTAGATGATAGAGATGCTCATTTAAGAGCTGTAAAATCTCTATCTTTGACAATAGCACTTTGGGATATGGATCAACATCTTAGATCTGAATTGAAGTACGGAACTAGAGAAGGAGAGCTATCAGAGGAAGCTTATAAAGCAATAGAACGAACTAGAGAAAAATTACGAGAAATTCTAGACGATAACGGAATAGTATTAGATGAATTAATGCGATAAAAATATGAAACAGTATAAATTAGAATTTGGGGAAGAAGAAAAACAATTCAACGAGAATGAATTCATACCTGAATTTAAAATAGAAATCAACCCAGGACATTATCTAGAGTTGATGGATAGATTACACGTAGTACTTTCAACAGTAAATGATCATATATTTTACCACCCGTTAACAATGAAAGAAGCTGATTTAGCTATTCTAGTAGAAGAAGCTATGGATAAGTTAGCAGATGCTTATCAACTTGTTGGCAATAAAGAACCTAATAAATGAAAAAGTTATTAACAATTCTAAGTTTTTTTTTCGTAAGCAGTGTTGTAGCTCAAACTCTAAACTTCAAAGATAGAGTTGAAGAAATTATTGTAGGACACGACAAGTATAAGATTGCAGTAAAGTATACTCATTCCGGACACCGTATCTACATTCCAATGAGGAAAGTATTTAACGGGAAAATTTTACGTGAATGGGTCTATAGTGACTTTGTATTTACTAGTCGATATAAAGCCTTGGAAGTAATTAGGGAATGGAAAGAAGAAGAAGAGCAGGCTAGAAAGCTAAAGCGAGTGGAATACATCTACATCAAATAGTTTGTATCAAGCGTGAAAAAGCATATATTTATAGATATAAAACGTCTATTATGTTTTTCCGCAAAGATCCAAACGTTCAAGCTTTCTTAGAGTATGTTAAACAAGAGTGTAAAAAACATAAAGTAAAGCTAGAGCTTAGGAAGGTTAGGTACCTTAAACTAGATAAGACGATTAAATGCGGCGGTTACTTTGATTCAGAAAACAGGCATTTAGTAGTTGCTACAAAGAATGAAGATACCTGGTTACCGTTATTAGTTCACGAGTTCGCTCATCTTACTCAATGGGTAGATAATTGTGAACCATGGGCTAAAGGATCAGATGGACTGGCTTTTGTAGAAGAGTGGTTATCTGGTAAGAAGGTAAGAAATATAAAGAAGTACTTAGGGCAGAGTAGAGACCTTGAATTAGACAATGAGAAACGCTCAGTAAAGCTAATAAAGAAGTGGAACCTGCCAATAGACATAGAGGATTATATTAAGAGAGCAAATGCTTATGTACAGTTTTATAACTATATGTACTACTCTAGAAAATGGTGTAAGCCAGGAAACTCTCCTTATAGAAACCAAGCCATATACGAATCAATGCCTAGTAGCTTCAGAATGAACTATAAAAATATGGCAGATAAGTATGTAAGGATTTACAAAGAACAAAATATATAAACCAAAACCAATAAATGTTATGACAAAAAGTTATTATGTAGCTTCAACCAGAATCTCTCCTAAGATCGCAGACTTAGTAGAATATGGTCACCATATTGTAGTAGAAGATATTACATATGAAAGATTAAGATCAGCACCAAGAGGTCGTTCTATTAAAAGACGCCTTCAGAATACTCAAACAGAAGAACAAATTGTAATCTTTAACTAATATGAACAAAATCTTTGAAATAGTAGAAGCTTGGTCCACAGCTATAAATCCTTCCCCTATTAGAAAAAGATTAGCAGAGATTAGATACGGAATATGTTCAAATTGTGAATTTAAAGGTGAAAACGCTTTAGGATTAGAAGTATGTAATGCATGCGGCTGCCCTCTTAAAGGAAAGGTCTTTACTTCTGCAACTCCAGCACAAAACAACTGTCCAAAAGGAAAATGGCCAGCTTAACAATTTAATATGGAACAATACTTATTAGTTTACTACCTTTGTTTAGGAATGACATGGGGAGCATGGTTAGAATGGTTTACAACATCAAGACAGATAGGGCCGCCTTGGGATATGGAAGATAGATTTAGAAACGTTTTACTTTGGCCTATTATAGTAGCAGTTTTTCTCTATTACTTTTTTAATAACGAAGAAGAGTAGTTCCGGAAAAAAAGAGTTGCTTTAGAACTTTATTATTCGTATCTTAAGGTATAATTAAAAAGATAAAGGTTATGATCAAACAAACTTACGTTAATCGCTATCGCGATCAGATTGTCTTCGAACAAAACGAAGATACTATCATAATGTCTGGGTATAATCCAGAGTATTGCCGTTACGGCTTTCCAAATGTATACACAGAAGCTTATCAGGCTTATTGTGATGTAGTATTCGAACACCCAGACGGTACTCCACTATCTTTAGATAAGTTTAAAGAAGTAGTTCATGAATGGAGAGATAGTAAGAACTGGATTATGAAATTATTTGGTCCATTAGTATCATCAGATTTAGAAACAATCGATATGTTCGATCCTTCAGGAGGTCCTTATATGAGTGTAGGAACTGATATGAGTCGCTTTGGAGGTGGCTTAGAAGGAGTTGTTACTGCTATTAAGATTGTAGAAGATAAACTATTACTTACAGTTAAAAAATAAAGGTTATGAATAACGAGAAAAAGACAGCTGCATTTATGAAAGTCTATAAGACTATTCAATCATTGAATAACATTCTTCAATTCGAAGCTTGTGAGAAGATGATAGAAATCTATACTAGATTTGAAGTAGGATTAGGTACAGACCCTAACATAGCACTAGAAAAGCAAGCAATTTTAAGAGAATTCTACAATATAAAACAAGCAGAATTTGCTGCATAACTCATTGATTTTCAATAAAAGTGAAAAATACTTTGTGAATTAGTTGGAATTCTGGCCAAATGTTCGTACCTTAAGGTATGTTAGAGAGATAGATACTTTAACGATACTTAAACAATAAAAATAAAGGTTATGAAAAACATCATCAATGCAATCGGAATTAACACAGTAGATTTCATCAACGGACGTAAAGGTGAATTTAGAGCAGTAGTTAAATGTAAGGCCGGATTCTTTACAATAGCAGAGTCTAAAGGTCGTTATACTTCTGGTGCTCAAGTATTAAACAGCTTCCAGAAAGGAGCTTTACAGACAGTAGAATTCAAAGCAGAAGGATCTGATAACTGGCTTACAGTATTTGCTTTGAAAGGTAAGAAAGTAGTTTTAATCGACAGCGAGATCTTAGCTGAGTTAGAAGTAGGAACTATTAATTGTTACTTCTTAAAAACTAACCTATACAGCCAAGCACAGTATGCAGCTGTTAAAGCAACGACTTGGGCAAGTAAAGCCTTTGTAATGAATGAACCTAAAGAAATTGTATTAGCTTAATAAACCACTCAATATTTATAGATATGAAACAAAGAATTTTATACGCAATCGGATCTGTACTTGCCTTTACTTGGGCAGGTTTGTTGATAACAGGTAATACTGGTTTAGAAATCCAACCTCTCAATGAAGCTTTTAGTTTTGCTATGAGTGGCATGGTAGGATTTATGTGCTTATTTGGAGCTGTATCTAGTAATAAGAAGTAGTATGAAACCATTAGTATACCTCCTAATAGGAGCAGTGATAGTCTTTTTCTTTGAGTTACTGTTGATTAAATGGGCAGTATCTTTATTCTACCCGATATCATGGACTCAGGCATTTGGCATCTCTCTAATTATATCGATTATAGGAGCAGCAGTTAGAAGTAGAAAGTAAATTGAATAAAGGTTATGAGAATTACATTAGAAAAAGATCAGAAGCTTTTCTTTACTTCTGATACGCATTATAATCATAAGAACATCTGTAGAGGAGTAACTGGCTGGAGAACCCAAGATGGAGAGATACCAATCAGCCAGACTAGAGACTTTCCGGACTTAGAGAAAATGAATGCTACTATCGTAAATAATATAAACGAAGTAGTAGGTCAAGATGATATACTAATCCACTTAGGTGACTGGTCGTTTGGTGGCTTTGAATCGATTAAAGAGTTTAGAGATAGAATAGTTTGTAGAAACATCTACCTAGCTTACGGCAATCATGATCATCATATTGAGAATAACAGAGAAGATATTCAAGAGATCTTTACAAAGACATTCCAGTATGAAGTACTAACTGTGTATGGACATAAAGGAGAGAAGTTACATGAATTTGTAATAGACCATTACCCTTTGTGTAGCTGGCATGATATGAATAAAGGACGCTTTCATCTATTTGGCCACGTTCATTTACCTTCAGATAAGAAGATAATGGGAGGTCGATCAATGGATGTCGGTATGGATGGAAATGATATGAAACCTTACCTGATGGATGATATAGTTAGGAAGCTTTCCGGAAGAGCAGTTCAGGCAAACAGATTACCTAAAGACCATCACGAAGAAAGACTAAAAGGAGAGCAATAATATGAAAGTAAAGGTTAGAAAGATAGTAAAGGAGTATAGAGATGCCTCTTACAAAGAGATATGGGAAGCTGCTAGAGATAATTTTACATTCGGCTTTCTTGGAGCAACTCTAGTAGTCTTTATTGCAACTAAAACAGACCTAGCAGTACTAGGAGGTTATATTGCGTACTATTACTTTATGGGTAGGATAGTTAATCGGCCAAAGTATGTAACAGATTTAGGACAGATGATTATGTTTCCTTTACCGTCTGCTTTCGGAGCATTTGCCGGATATAAGCTTTCTTACTTACTTTTAGAGCTTTTATAACTCATTGATTCTCAATATGGTATAACTCATTGATTCTCAATCAAGAATCTTTGGGTTTTCCGTGATTTTTTATGTAAAAAAGTTGCTAGTCTGCGTATGTGTCCGTATCTTAAGGTATAATCAAAAGATAGATATTATGACAGCTTTACAAGAGTTATTAATCGAGATCGCAATTTTTACTCCATTTGTAATCGGATTCTTTGTTTATTTAGGCTTGAAAAATCCGGAAAATAATCATGAAAAAAGTTGCTAGTCTGCGTACTATTTCGTATCTTAAGGTATATTAGAAAAACATATAAAAATAAAGGTTATGAGAAATTTAGAAATCATCAATTCAGAAATTGCTTCTTTAGAAGCTCAGTTAGAAACAGCTAAAACTGCTCTTTATGCAGTAGAAGACAATCACAAGAATCTTATCAAAGAAACATGGGTTGCTCAGTTAGGTAACATCTTAGAAGAAGGTGATATCTTAGAAAACGATTACAGTGAAGGTATCAGAGTAAAACGTATTCAGGTTAGAACTGATAGATCTGGAAAAGAGTATAACTACAGTCAAGAGATTTATAATATCTGTAGATCAAGTTACGGAAGTAAAGAAGGTATGCCCTTCCAGATCAGTACTTATTCTACTACAGTAGATAATGACTTCGAATTCGATCGTTTGATTACCGTAGGTAAGGTAGCAGCTTTTGTTAAAGAAAACAAAACAAACCTAATAGAGACTTTTAGAATCGCTTCACCTTGGAATTCTGCTGAACAGAAAGAAGTCTATAGACTTGGTGATGCGTTAAGACTTTTAAATAATGAGAAGTCTGAGTTACAACGTCAAGCTCTTTTAGCTAAACTTGAGACAGAAGGTGTTGAGTTTGCTCCTGATAAGTACAACCATTACCCAAGCTTAGATGCACGTTGGGACTGGTCAATAAGAAACATCTGTAAGATCAAAGTTGTTAAGAAGACTGCTTCCGGTAAATCTGCTGACATAGAGGTTGTTACCCGTTACAAAGATTGGGATGGTAATATCCATGATAACGTTACTACTGCAGATAAGGTTAGAATGGATAAGGTAGAAAGCTTACTTTCTTACTACAGAGAATCAATTGTTGCTTAATTAAATTAAAAACATATAAAATAAAGGTTATGAAAAGTTACACAAAGTTTAAAATCGAAAAAGAAGTAAAGTGGGATGCTAATAGCATGACTATGGAAACCAAGTACTTCGTTTGGGCAGGAAATAACTGCCTTGCATTAAAGCGTACTGAAGAAGAAGCTCTAGAAGCTTATGAAGCTATTAAGAAAAGCTTCAAGACAGGTGGCACCTTCATCATCAAAGAAGAGGAGGTAGAGTATGAGTCTTAGTCAGAATCAGGTATTCTTAGAATACCATTATGAAGTCGGCCTAGCAATGGGCCTATCACATGAAGAAGCTATTGAATATGCAAATGAAAAATTCGATGAATGTAGTTAATACCCCTAGAAAGTTCCAACATGAGTTTAAAGACTCAGACGGAACAATTACAATCTGGAAATATGATCTAGATAAGTTTACAAGAGGACCTATTGAGGTAGAAAATGTATACCCTAAAGACTATTTATCACCAGAGCAGGCTCAGAAGAAAGCTAATAAGAAGCTTCCAAAAAGTCAGCAGCAGTTTTTAAATCCTGCTACAGGTAAAATGGTAGGTTATTATAGAGCTAAGACTCTAGGACTTGTAAAATAAACTAAATCATATGAGAACAGAATTGTACATTGACCCGATTACTGAATTGAGATGTATTCAATCAGTAGCAGAAGCTTTAACTAAAGCAGGTTATAATGCTAGTAACAGCGTAGTGGTCACTGTATCAACAGACTACTCCTCTATAGCCGGACAGATTATTCGACATGAGCTTACTCATGAAGGAGAGATAGCAGATGGCTTTGGAGTAGACGTTCCATACCCAGACCAAGAATGGGATACTAGGTTTGTTAATGAGGCGTGTTCCATGTTCTTACTTCATAAGAATGCTATAGGAGTTAAGAATGTTATCTTAGTAGAAGCAGGAGTAATCAGAGGAAGTAATTATAAGTCTTTAATTAACCTAATGAGAACCTCTCTGGAAATGGATAATCCTATCATAACTACCTCGCTTTATGAAAATAAACATTCAGCTTTTAAGTGCGACCATATAGCAGAGTACTATGATGACGAGACCCAAGACTTAACCTTCTGGTGGGAGAAGGAAAACAATCACTGGAAGTAGTATTAGATTAGCGTAATTTTTCTTATATTTAATAAACGAAATCAAATAAAGGTTATGAAGACATTCAACGATTTACAATTCGAAACATTATCAGACCCGTTTATGTCGGGTAAAATAAGCCGTATCATGTTTGATAACGGATGGGGAGCCTCTGTTGTTAGCCATACATACTCTTATGGAGGTAAAGACGGCAAGTATGAATTAGCAGTACTAGACTCTAATGGAGAGCTACATTATGACAATCCAGTAGCCGGAGGAGATGTACAAGGGTATTTAGACGAAGAAGAAGTGACTTATTTACTAGCAGCAATTCAAGAATATGAGCGATTCAATCAAGAAGTATAAGGAGATGTTAGAAGATGGTTTGATTAAACCAACTACTCCTTCAGAAGAATATCAAGTATGGTGGGCTAAGAATAAAGATAGAATCTTAGCTAACGATCAACTGAATCATGAATTAAATTATAAATTTGCATTAGCAAAACACATTAAAAGAAATAAATAATGGATAGAAACGCACACCATGAGAAGTGTCTTAAGACAGCAGAAGAGTTTTTAAAAGGATGGGATGTAGAAGATCCTACCGCTACTAGAATGGTAGCTAGTATTATGATGCATAGAGACGGAGTATGGCAAGGCGGAGGCTTTGTTGAAGCAGTCTGTGAGAATGATTTGTATGCTGCTATTACTAGAGCAGATAATACATCACTTAAGTACTTAAAGTTATATACTTTAGCTAAACGAAACTGCTATACTCGATAACATATGCAAGTAGTACATACCTACATACCTACAGTACCAGGAGAAATAGTACCTCCTATAATCTGGAAGGAGCTAATGTATGGACAGATGTTAAGCGCTTTATTAGCTCAAAGAGAGTATGGTAACATAACTTTATATACAAATAAGGTTATAGCTAGGCAGATAGAAGAAATTGGGGTACCTTATACAGAGATTAATACAAGTCTATTAGACGGAGTAGTTTCTAAGAGTTATACCTATCCTAAGATGAGAGTATTTAAAGAATTAACTTTACCTTATCTACATATAGATACGGATACTTATATCTTTAATAAGATCGATTTTACTAAATCAACAAGCCCAGTTACTTATGCTCACTCTGATCAACATGTAGATTTCGAGAATCTTACTTCATCCCCTGGATTAAGCCAGTACATTAATAATATATCAAGGTGTTATACAAGTCTATTTTTCTTACATGAGGAAGAGCATGAACATTTAGACCCTATTAATGTAGATTTGTTTAAAATACCTAATGGTAATTTAACTTATGTAAAAGATACTGCTTTGATGCGTTATGCTACAAGAAAAGCTTTAGAGTATTACGATAGACATAAAGATGTAATCGATAGAAATACATACGGGGGTGTATATGTAGAACAGATGTTAATACATTTGTATATGATGCAAGATAATCCGAAGTATTACCAGAGTGTAATGAAGAATGAGCATTTTGTATGTGATGATGTCTTTATGCAATTTAACTATAGTAGTAAAGATAACTTAGTAGACTATCTACATTATAAATTCCCGGTTAACTTTAAACTACATACGCTTAAAGACGGCTTCCTCCCAGGAGTAGAAGCTAATGCCCAGCTGGCTAGAGCATCAGGCTATAGAGTAGAGAAGCAAAAATACAAAGAATACTCAGTTGCTGACGGAGAAGGTCTTAAGAAGTTATTTAAAGATAGTTTTACCGGGGTATTGCATCCTACTTTTAATAAGTGGGCTCCTTTCTTTGAATGTTTAGCAATCGGAGCAATAGCTGAACAGTTTGGAGAGCAGTATATAAGAAATGTGCATAACTTCTACACTAAAGTGTGGGATAAATATAAGATTGATATACCTTACATGTCTAGAGGAGAACTTCTTTACGAAGAGATAACAGGTTTTAAGTTTAAACCATCAACAGTATTATAGGATGAAAGACAATGTTATTATATCTTTAGTAGGAGTTAATAGTTATCATGTAAGTAACTCTATAAGTACTTACAGGTTTCTACAAGAACAAGGGTATACAGTAAAAATACTAACTAGCCGTCCAGAATTATTTGACCCAGTAGATGTTTATGTATACCCTAGACAGATCTTTACTTATCTTGATAAGCTCCTCTTTTGTTTAAATTTAATTGAGGAGTATGACTGTAGTGTCCTGCATTTAGATGCCGACAAGTATTACGATGAGCATAGAATAAAAAGCTTTCTGGAGAAGTCTCAACACCATCAGATAACCTATCAAGGTAGCTGGCCGGAAGGTGACTTCGGACATTACAAGAATGTTAATCCATGCTTTAAGTATCTAAAAGATTATTGCGAGTATAAGGGCATAGAGTATAAGGATTGGAAGACGATATGGGAGTATGTGATGTTCTTTAGAGATGATATAGACTATCAAGCAATAAGGTATGAGCTAGAAACAATAGCTCCAGTCTTTACTTATATGTCTTTAATGAATAACGATACATACATTAAGACGCCATTTGCATTAGGAGGAGCAGAAGGATTAGCTTTAAGCATAGTATTAGATAAATTAGGAATAGAATCAAAAGAAGTTTTAATATAATGGCAAGTAACAAACTAAAGCAACGATTGAAGAAAGCTCAACATGAGCTCGAAGAATGGGAAGAGAGAGTACCTGTAAATAATATGGGTAAGTGGGCTAAGTCTGTAGCAATAAAAAGTAAACAAAGAACCGTTAACAAGCTCAAGAGAGATATCGAAAGAGCCGATAGACAAAAACCTTAATATGATTATAGATAAAGAAGAACTACATCGGTTATATATGGAGTGGGTAAATCAAGTAGCAGATGAATGCGACTGGAAGACTCATTTCGGCACCGAAGAGATAGTCCATGCAATAGCTCATATAATAGAGACTAATCCCCAGATAAGAAAGACAGGTAGAAAGCCTGAGAATTTAGATGCAGTATATCAGGAAGTATGGATGGATGGTTATGATGAAGGACTATACGACGGACTATATAAGTAATAATAAATGGATAAGAAGATACCACCATGTGTAGGACATGCCTATAGTAACACCCAACCATGTGAATGTTGTGGAGAGTTATTAGACTTAGATGATACTGATTGGTGTGATAAATGCAATAGGTCAATCTTTGATGATAGTCCTTGCAAAGAAGAAGAAGAGATATGTCAATATAGCGACTTACCATCTCCATTAGCATATGATAGAGATTATATGTACAAATGGATAAGACAGAAGTCCGGAAAGTAGCGAGTGGGGGCGCTTTATCCTCTCCGACGAAGTCGACCCGCGCAAATTTAACAAGTTATGTCAAAATTAGAATTCTATCCTAACCTAACACCTCGACAAGTAATAGAGGCAGGAGCATTTGGAGGCTGTTATTTCGGCTTTCCTATAGAGGAGTATACCAACTACGACTATAATAGTTTATTTGAATATCATTTCAAAGATATACCGGTGGAGTATTACTTAGGTGAGAAGTACAAACCAAAGCATAACAAATGGGGAGTTAGATCGGGTATGGATTATGAGTATTGGAAGGATATGGGATGGATGCATGAGGATGACCCTTATGGTTGGTTTGAGTGGTGGTGTAAGTATGATATGGGTAGAAGACACGAAGATGATGATAGACAGATAGCCCGATGGCAGGACTTTTGCGGTAGAGGAGGTAGGTGGAGAAACAATATCTATTATCAGCTCTATAAAGCAGATAAGAATGATTGGGGTAAGACAGGAGAATGGCATGTTAGTCCTCGTATACAACAGTCATTACTACATTGGGGTTATGAGATTAACGAGCATGATTATGAATTGTGGAAGAATTGGAGGGATTTAAAGTAAGACGAGTGAGAGGGAGGGGGCTTATCCTCTCCATCGAACGAAGTGAGCACGCGCATATTGTCCAAACCTTTCATCGACCCTACAACGGGGGGGACTATAAGGACAAGTTCTTTGACATATTGGGGAATGTAATATGCAATATCTGGATATAGATATAAATGGTGGCTGAGAGTGTATGACTTGGGTTACTACTTGGTATAAGGTTACAAGAGATAATCGGAGATAACCAATCTATCATAGGGAGAACCACAATCAAATCACCTTCATTACCATAAAGTCTATTAAGAAAGATATATGTATATACCTATAGTTTTATATGAATATATGTTTATATGGATATATACGAGGTTGTGTAGAATAAACAGGGTATAATGTATAGAGGGAAAAGAAGGAAGTATATGCACCTTTTTACCCAGGGGACCAACTTTCTATATAACTTTTTTTCCGGCCATAATATGGGGAAATATATGGGGAAATAGTTGCCTTTCTGCCAGAATCTTCGTATCTTAAGGTACATTAAAAGATTAACGGTTATGACATCATCAGAAAGACGTAAGACAATCAAGAGAGCCTTCTTTACAGAGATATGTGAGAGATGGCCAGGTACCACTATAGAGCATTCAGAAGGTGGTAGATATCAGATCTCTATGCCTAAGTATGGAGACTTTGAATTATCAGGAGGTGATTACTGGGATATATGTACTTATTATATTCCTTGGGCTACGCCTTCAAAAGAACAGTCTGCCTACCATCAGTGGATTAAGACTCAGGAGGCTGCCTTACAAGAAATACTTGATAATATTGTGGAAATATACAAGTAAAAAGTTGGTAGTCTGCGTATAAGTTCGTACATTTAGATATAAAGAAAGAGAGATATGGAAACCATCAGATTTAACCGCCATGAGATCTTCACTGCCGAAGATCATGAGTTCTACAGCCAGACCATGCGTCAGGTAGAAGACTATTATATGTCTATCAACGAGACCTGGTACAATGCTTTGTATAATGAGCTATGTGGAATCTGGGACGGCTATCTATATTGGAACCTATTAGGTCAAGCTAAAGAGGCTGGCCTTCCGGAATCTATCGTAGAAAGGCTTAGAATTACTACTAACTTAATTCAAAAAGAGTTGGTGAAATAGTTGCTATTCTGCGTAATAGTTCGTATCTTAAGGTATATTAAAACAACAACGGTTATGGAAAATTCATTAGTTCGCATCACAGCTCAGTATTATGAGAATTATGGCTCTTCAGAGTCACCTTATTGGAAGCCGAAAGGCGGTATGGAGTTCAGCCTTAGAGCTGATAGTGATTCATTCTTCTATTGTACAGAGGAGTGTGTGAAGGCTATTAAGAAGATCTTATTGGCTAAGTCTTCGGACTATGTTCGTTTGGAGTACCTAGAGCATGAGGTAGTGTTCGAAGAACCTAGAGTTATCTCTACAGAGGACTTCGAGGCTGCCTTACAAGAGGTACATACGGAATATGAGAATGAAGCTCATATGGCCTTTGCCGGAAAACATCTTAATTAAAAGTTGGAAGTCTGCGTAAAGGTTCTTATCTTAAGGTATATTCAATCATTAAAAATAAAATAAAGGTTATGAAATTCAATTATTCAAAAGACGTTATCGCTGGTATCAAGACATCTAAAGTAGCTAACAAAGAAAACAATGACTGTGTAGTCAAAGCAGTAGCAGCCTCTATAGGTGTTACTTATGATACAGCTCATTCATTCGTTAAAGAGACCTTCAATAGAGAAGATCGTAAAGGAGTACTTAACAAAGAGTTAGTAGAGAATATGTCTAAGCTAGCTGAAGTAGGTACAGCTAAGATAGGTACCAAAGAGGTAGCCTTCGAGGTAATGCCTAAGCAAGCTATCACTAACATGTATAAGTTATATGGAGAGTTAATCCATAGACAGAAGACTGTTAAGAGCTTTATGGAGTCTTATCCTAAAGGATCATATATCGTTACAGTAGCTAAGCATGCCTTTGCTGTAGTAGATGGTGTGATGATAGACAATGTAGGTACAGAGTATAAGCCTACTCGTAAGGTAACTGGAGCCTATAAGGTGATAGATAAGACACCTGAGCAACAATTAAGCCTAATCTAATCAAGACCATAACCGCTGACCGAGCCTATTGTGATGAGTAGGCCGGTCACCCTTCGGGGGCAGTCGGTCACCTAGACAGCAAGGTTAGGGCAAGGTGATATAACAGTGCCGGTATTGTTCCCTAAGACGGCGTGAGAGAAGCCGGGAGGGCCCTACCTAGGAATATATTTCTGATGATTTTTCAACTATAGTAATATATAAATATATAAATATATAATTTATGAATTGTAATAATTGCGGTAATACTATCAATCCTCTACGACTTAAAGCTCTACCTTCTACCCGTGTATGTGTTAAGTGTTCCTCTCAAGATAAGTGGCATGTAAGAACTATCATATCAGGTAAGACAGAGTATTGCGAGATAGAAGTAATTAAGAATCCAGAAACGGCCGCCTACTTACAGTCTATAGAAAGAAAGGGTTGGGGATCTAATTTAGTTAAAGTAACAAGATAAATAAAAATAATATGTATCATTTACGAATCAATGACACCTCTCTTTTCTTCCATTATTGGATGGGTGTGGCAGAATTTTTTGAAGAGGCCGGTATTACAGACAAGATCTACCTTACTACTACCGAAGGTCATAATTTTTATCTCTATCAGATAGTGGGTATGGGAGAGTTATGGTTAACCAATGAGTGTTTAATTGAAAGAGGTGATACTTATGTCTCAGTCGAATTAGAACAAATTACTTTCCAGGATACTAAATAATAAACAATATGTCAAAGAAACTTATAGCAGGCTTTTTAACAGCTCTAATCATTACAGTATTTATCCTCTCTTTTTATTTAGAACCTCTACACGCCTTTGTAGAAGCTATTCTAATTGTCTCACTCCTATCTATGGTCTATTATATGCTATATAATCTTATATTAGGCATATTAACCGTAGGTGAACCCAAAGACAAGAAAGACTATTACCTATAGTCGGTTTTCAAAATAACCTTTTTGGTATATTTTCAAGAAATCTCCGGAAATTTTTTCGGAGAATTTTTTGTATATAGGTAATGTCTTATCTTGTATACCAAGGATCCATAGCACATGGATAGCAGAAATTATCCTCTCTTATCAGCCGTTGGCATCTTGGACATAGCATCGGCTCTTTTAAGGGTCTTATCGATGTCTGTTCTATTGGTTTTGAATTCTTTTCGTTTTTCGTTTCTTTGTCTATTGAATTCGATTCGTCTCTCATTGTCTTTCTTTATATCTGAGATATCGCTTTGGATATGACTTAATTGGTTATACATTTTGATACTGCCTATAATAGCGACAATGGCTGTTATAGTGATTAATACTAGTGTGAACATTTGATTTTCATTTTTAATTGATTAAA